>ENA-OQBD01000254-OQBD01000254.1-human-gut-metagenome-genome-assembly--contig:-NODE-254-length-30435-cov-4.178501_pt1 | contig 30435 bp, 32 predicted proteins | sample MGYA00242742_ERZ504543 | MGnify/ENA primary metagenome ERZ504543 (study PRJEB26092, sample SAMD00036239) | human gut metagenome | host: Homo sapiens | study: EMG produced TPA metagenomics assembly of...
ACTCCATCAAGATCATCGGTGACAACACAGACATGTACGCTCAGGCTTACTTCGATTATGACTCCAAGAAGTCCGGCGGTGTAACGATGTCTCACCTGCGTTTCGGAAAGAAACCGATCAAATCCACATACCTGATCCACAAAGCAAACTTCGTTGCATGTCATAATCCGTCCTATGTTAATAAATATAACATGGTACAGGAGCTTGTTGACGGAGGTACATTCCTTCTGAACTGTGCTTGGGATATGGAAGGACTTGAGAAACATCTTCCAGGACAGGTTAAAGCTTTCATCGCTAACCACAATATCAAATTCTACACCATCGATGGTGTTAAGATTGGTATTGAGACTGGCATGGGACCAACACGTATCAACACGATCCTTCAGTCCGCATTCTTCAAACTTACAGGAATCATTCCTGAGGAGCAGGCTATCGAGCTTATGAAAGCTGCTGCTAAAGCTACTTACGGACGTAAAGGTGATGACGTTGTTAAGAAGAACTGGGCAGCTATCGATGCCGGTGCTAAACAGATCGTAGAGGTTCAGGTTCCGGAGAGCTGGAAGAACGCTGAGGACGAGGGACTCTTCATGTCTCACGCATCCCACGGTGCTCAGGAAGCTCAGGACTTCGTAAACAACATCCAGTGCAAGATCAATGCTCAGGAAGGTAACAGCCTCCCAGTATCTGCATTCAAGGATTATGTAGATGGTACAACACCATCCGGAACAGCTGCATATGAGAAACGTGGTATCGCAGTTAACGTTCCTGTATGGGTTCCGGACAACTGTATCCAGTGTAACCGCTGTGCATACGTCTGCCCGCATGCTGCAATCCGTCCGGTTGCTATGACAGCAGATGAGACAGCTAACGCTCCAGAGGGAATCAAGACACTTCCACTTACAGGAATGAAAGACTATACATTCACAATGACTGTATCCGCTCTTGACTGTACAGGATGTGGTTCCTGCGCAAATGTCTGCCCAGGAAAGAAAGGCAACAAAGCTCTTGAGATGGCTCCGCTTGAAGCTAACACAGAAGAGCAGAAATTCTTCGATTACGGTGTAACACTTCCTCAGAAGGAAGACGTTATCGCTAAATATAAAGAGACAACTGTAAAAGGCAGCCAGTTCAAACAGCCGCTCCTTGAGTTCTCCGGCGCTTGTGCAGGTTGTGGTGAGACACCATACGCTAAGCTGATCACACAGCTCTTTGGTGACAGAATGTACATTGCAAATGCTACAGGATGTTCCTCTATCTGGGGTAACTCTTCACCATCTACACCATACACAACAAACGCTAAGGGACAGGGACCTGCATGGTCAAACTCTCTGTTCGAGGATAACGCAGAGTTCGGTTATGGTATGCTTCTTGCACAGCGTGCGATCCGTGGCGGTCTGAAAGAGAAGATCGAAGACCTTGTAGCTAACGGAACAAACGAGGATGTTAAGGCAGCTGGTCAGGAATGGCTGGATACTTATGCTGTAGGCGCAACAAATGGTGCAGCTACAGAGAAACTCGTTGCAGCTCTTGAGGCTTGCGGATGTGACAAGGCTAACGAGATCCTTGCACAGAAAGACTTCCTCTCCAAGAAATCCCAGTGGATCTTCGGTGGTGACGGATGGGCTTACGATATCGGATTCGGTGGTGTTGACCACGTTCTTGCAAGCGGACGTGACATCAACGTTATGGTATTCGATACAGAGGTTTACTCCAACACAGGCGGACAGTCTTCCAAATCTACACCGACAGGTGCGATCGCTCAGTTCGCAGCAGGCGGAAAAGAGACTAAGAAGAAAGATATGGCATCTATCGCAATGAGCTATGGCTATGTATATGTAGCACAGATTTCCATGGGTGCTGACTTCAACCAGACTGTAAAAGCAATCGCAGAGGCAGAGGCATATCCGGGACCATCCCTGATCATCGCTTACGCTCCATGTATCAACCATGGTATCAAGAAAGGTATGAGCAAAGCTCAGACAGAGGAAGAGCTGGCAGTTAAGTGCGGATACTGGCACAACTTCAGATTCAACCCGGCTGCTGAGAACAAGTTCAGCCTTGATTCCAAGACACCGGATATGGAGAACTATATGGACTTCCTGAACGGTGAGGTTCGTTACAATTCTCTGCAGCGTCAGAATCCTGAGAAAGCTGCAAGACTGTTTGCTAAGAACGAGTCTGAGGCTCAGGCTAGATATGAGTATCTGCAGAAACTTATCACTCTTTACGGAGCAGATAAGAAAGAAGACTAATTATTGATCAATAGTTACTGTTTATACAGTGTGCTTGCTGATTAAGCATTAGGTGACAGGCCTGCGGTGTTTAGCGCACCGCAGGCCTTTTTTCATATACAGGAGAGACATATATGAAGAGAATTTTTTCGAAGGAGAAATCCCGGAAAGAGAAAAAAGCAGATTTTTATATTCTGTATACGATTGTTTTTGCAGCGATCTCGCTGTTTATTTACAGTTGTTTTTATTTCAATGGAAAATCCCTGATCTGGAGTCATGACGGTGTTCCGCAGCACATCAATGCATTGGCCTATTATGGAAAATATCTGCGGAATGTTCTGCAGACGCTGGTGACGGAGCATAAGCTTTCCCTTCCTATGTGGGATATGCATATCGGATACGGTTCCGATATCCTTACAACACTTCATTATTATGCGATCGGTGATCCGCTGACCTTACTGTCCGTTTTTGTACCGGAAAAAGACACAGAGATCTTATATGAGATTCTGATCTTTCTCCGCATTTATCTGGCGGGTATCACATTCAGCATTTACTGCTTTTACCGCAAGAATCCTAAACAGGCCACATTTCTTGGAAGCCTTGTTTATATTTTTGCAGGATGGACCATTTATGCGTCCATGAAGCATCCATATTTTTCCAATCCCATGATCTATCTGCCGCTGGTCCTTATGGGAATTGAAAAGATTTACAAAAAAGAAAAGCCATACCTTTTTATCTGTGCGACGGCTGTAGCGGCAATGTCTAATTTTTATTTCTTTTATATGATCAGTATCTTTATGGTGCTGTATGCAGCTTTCCGGTATTTTGGAATATTCCGCAAGCGTTCAGTAAAAGATGTATTTCAGTGGTTCCTGAAATTTGCTGGCTTTTATCTGGTCGCACTTATGATCGCTGCACTGATCTTTTTACCTGTGGTCATGACTCTGTTTGGAACAGAGCGCTTTCAGGCGCAGAATTATGTGCCACTGTTATATGACCGCATTTACTACGAAAAATATCTCGGCTGCCTGATCGGCGAAAATATGATCCAGTGGGGAGTTGCTGGATATTCCGCAGTCGCAATGGCAGGCGTGTTTGTGATCTTTTCCAAAAAGAAAAAATATACGGGACTGAAGCTAGGCTTTGTGCTTCTGAATCTGTTTTTGCTGATCCCCTTTGCAGGTCATGTACTGAATGGATTTTCATACGTGTCCAACCGATGGATCTGGGCGTATGGAATGCTGATCGCATATATTCTGGTACAGGCATATCCGGAACTGTTTACGCTGGGCATCAGGGAAAAACGACGGATATTTGTGATGCTGCTGATATATGGCGTGCTGGCACTGTTTTCAGAATCCGCCCGCACGGAACGCAATATCATGGCATTGATGATGCTGGTCCTGGCTGTGTTTACAGTGGTTTCCTACGGAAACGTATTTACACAGGGAAAGTATCTCTGTGGAATGATCGTGGCCGTGCTTGTGACAAGCATCCTTCTGAATGTTTCATACCAGTATTCTTACGAAAAAGATTATCTGTCAGAATTTGAGGAAAAGGATCAGGCGCTGGAGAAGCTTCAGTCCGGACCGGACAAAGCGATCCGGTCAATGGACGATTCAGCGGTTACCAGATATGACCAGTACAAAACGGGCTCTTATGTAAACACTGCCATGTATATGGGAACCAACAGTACTTCCTATTATTTCAGTGTGGCCAATGGAAATATCAGCCGTTTCTTTGATGAGATGTATCTGAATACCCCCTGGGATTATCATTACAGCAGCCTGGACGGACGGAGTGTCCTGGATCGTCTTGCCTCGGTGAAATATTTTGCCATCAAAAAAAAGCGGATATGGGTATCTGCCATACGGCTATGACAGTGAAGCAGAAGTCACCAAAAAAATACAGGATCTACGAAGACGAGGATTCCCTTCCTCTTGGTTATACCTATGATTCCTGGATCCCCAGAGAAAACTATGAAAAGCTTTCCGTGACCGAAAAGCAGCAGGCACTCCTGCAGGGGGCAGTCCTTGAGGACAGCAGTCTTTCTGAGACAGACCTCACCTTTGACGATAAGAAAGCAGATTTTACACTGGAAGCAGGAAAAGGCTGTAAGATCAAAGACGGAAAGATCATTGTGGCCAAAGAAGGAGCAACCGTACAGATCGGATATCAGGGAGAGCCGGAGGCAGAGGTTTATCTTGTGGCAAAAATCTGGATTTTAATGCCTATTCTCCACGTACAGTGGTCGTGAAAAAAAATGGGATTCCATGACAGAATATGAGAAGAATACCGTGCGTTATGAAGACAATAACTGGCGCTACTGGAAAGAAAGCAAGGAATCAGCAGTGGATGTTTCGCTGGGCTCCGTGGACAAGACTATCCGGATCTTTACAGATAAATACAACGGCTATAGCGGAAGACATAATTTTCTTCTGAATATGGGATATAAAAACTATTCTGCAGGAACTATGACACTGACATTCTCCATGCCGGGAGAATATACCTTTGATGATCTGTATGTGGTATGTCAGCCCATGGCTTCTGTTGAAGAACAGACAGAGGAGCTTGGAAAAGAAAGTCTTCAGAATATCAAAACGGAGACAAATTGCATTCGTGGAGATATCACAACCACTTCCGATAAGATCCTGGTATTTTCCATTCCATACAGCGCAGGCTTTACCGCCTATGTAGATGGAGAAAAAACAGAACTTGTGCAGGCAAACAGTATGTATATGGGACTGGAATTAAAAAAAGGCAGGCATACGATCGCACTCAGATATTGTACACCGTATATTGTGCCCGGAATGATACTGACGGTGATCGGCCTGATCCTGTTTGCCGGGATCGTAATATCTTACCGGCGCCAGAGAAAACAAAAAGAAAGGGGAAAACAGGAGAAATGAGCCGAGTATCGGTAGTTTTGCCTGCCTGTAACGAGGAACCGATGGTGGAGAAAACCTGCCGGACTCTCAGAGAGCTCCTGGGGCAGGCCGGGATCCGTTATGAACTGGTCCTGGTAGATGACGGTTCCTCTGACGGGACCTGGGCAGCCATAGAAAAAGTATCCAGGGAAGATAAAAATGTGACAGGTGTGCATTTTTCCAGAAATTTCGGAAAAGAAGCAGCAATCGTGGCCGGCCTTGCACAGGCATGCGGAGATGCGGTGGCAGTGATGGACTGTGACCTGCAGCATCCGCCGGAAATCCTCTTGGAAATGTACCGGCTCTGGAAGCAGGGCTACGAGGTTGTGGAGGGCATCAAGAAAAACCGGGGAAAAGAAACTCTTTTTCACAGAAAAAGTGCCGGATTTTTCTATCGGATCATGTCCCGTGCCACCGGCTTTGATATGGAAAACGCTTCCGACTTCAAGCTGCTGGACAGGAAAGCGGTGGAGAGTGTTCTCGCCATGCCTGAGCGCAGCATGTTTTTCCGGGCGGCATCATCCTGGATAGGCTTCAAAAGTATCTCCGTACCTTTTGAGGTGCAGGAGCGTGAGGCCGGAGAATCCAAATGGTCTGCAGGAACGCTGATCAGCTATGCGTTTCGGAATATCGTGGCATTTACAACACTTCCGCTGCAGTTTGTAACAGCCGGTGCTGTGGGCTGCTTTGGGTGCTCCCTGCTCCTTCTGGTTTATTCTCTGGTCCGGTATTTTTCCGGGCATGCGGTGGAAGGCTATACCACACTTCTGATCGTGATGCTCTTTATCGGAAGTGCTGTGATGATGAGCCTTGGGATCATCGGATATTATATCGCCAGGATCTATGAGGAAGTAAAACGTCGTCCAAGATATATCGTATCAAAGATCATACGAGGAGGAGATACCAATGAAAAAGTGGATCCTTAAATTCTATGAAAATGATGTGATCCGTTATATTTTCTGGGGTGGTTGTACGACTCTCGTAAATCTGTTAAGCTTTTATATCATGAGGGCAATGGGAATTCCGCTGATGAGTGCCAACATCATATCGATCATCCTGGCGATCCTGTTTGCCTATGTTGTGAATTCCAGATTTGTATTTCATGACCGCTGTGAAACATGGAGGGATCATATACCGCCCTTTCTGAAATTTATAAGTGCCCGTCTGGTGACCATGGTCATTGAGGTAGGTGGCGTATGGTTTCTGGCGGAGATCCTGGGATTCCGGGATATGTTTGCAAAATTCTGCACACAATTTATCGTGCTGGCGTTGAATTATATCTTTAGTAAATTTATTATTTTTACCACAGGTAAAAGGATTGGAGGTAGCAAATGATGACTTTGGATGAGGCAGTGAAGAAAGTCCGCCCTCTGGATGAAAAGGCTATGGAGGGGGCGAGAAAGAGATGGGACAGTATTGCAAAGCCCCTGCATTCTCTGGGAGAGCTGGAGAATATGCTGACACAGATCGCTGGTATCACAGGTACACCGGAGGTACGTGTGGAGAAAAAAGCAGTGGTTGTCATGTGCGCGGATAACGGAGTTGTAGAAGAGGGGGTGACCCAGACCGGACAGGAAGTGACGGCTGTTGTGGCTGAGAATTTTCTGGAAGGGACTACTACCTGCTGTGTGATGTGCCGTCAGTGTGGAGCAGAGCTTTTTCCTGTAGATGTGGGAATGGTCACAGATACAAAGGTCCGTACAGATCTTAAGGTTGCCTATGGGACCAGAAATATGACCAGAGAGCCGGCAATGACAAGAGATCAGGCGATCCGTGGCATCGAAGCCGGAATTGCCATGGCAGAGGAGCTGAAGGAAAAAGGCTATCAGGTTCTTGCAACCGGCGAGATGGGCATCGGAAATACTACCACCAGCAGTGCGGTAGCAGCTGTGCTTCTCGGAAAACCGGTGGAAGATATGACCGGACGTGGTGCCGGATTGACCAGTGAAGGGCTTGTACGGAAGATCAATGCGATCAAAAAGGCGATCGCCCTGAATAATCCGGATCGTTCAGATGCCATTGACGTCCTGGCAAAGGTAGGTGGACTGGATATTGCAGGAATGGCAGGAGTATTCATTGGAGGAGCAGCACTTGGAATGCCGGTTGTCATGGACGGATTTATTTCCTGCGTATCTGCACTGATCGCAATAAAGATCTGCCCGCAGGTAAGTGATCATATCCTTGCGTCTCATGTATCCAAAGAGCCTGCAGCACAGCTGATCCTGAAGGAGCTTGGCAAGGAAGCGATCATCCACGCAGGCATGTGCCTGGGCGAGGGAACCGGAGCTGTGGCACTGTTTCCGATGATGGATCTGTCCTGTGCAGTATATAATTCCATGAGTACCTTTGGTGATATCAATGTAGAACAGTACGAGGAGCTGAAATAATATGCTGGTTGTTGTAACAGGAGGCAGCGGAAGCGGAAAATCTGCTTTTGCGGAAGAAACCGTACTTTCCCTTGGCGAAGCCAGAAGGATCTATATCGCCACCATGCAGGCTTTTGACGAAGAAAGCCACAGGCGCATCCGCAGACACCGGCACATGCGTGCAGGAAAAGGCTTCGAGACAATTGAAAGATATACAGAGCTGGATGAGCTGCTCATTCCGAAGGACTGCGTGGTCCTTCTGGAGTGCATGTCCAATCTGGTTGCAAATGAGATGTTCCGGGAAGGCGGCTTCCACCCGGAGGTGGCAGAAAAGATCACAGAAGGAGTGAAAAATCTTCTTTCCCAGGCAAAGCATGTGGTGATCGTCACCAACGAGATCTTTTCAGACGGGATCCTCTACGAGGAAGAATCAGAACAGTATAAAAAAGAATTGGGACAGATCAACCAGAAGCTGGCAGAGATGGCAGAAGAGGTTGTGGAAGTCGTATACGGGATCCCTGTATGGCATAAAGGAGGAAAGGAAGCATGAAAAGCTTATGGAACAGTTTTAAGGCAGCCTTTGCCATGTTTTCAAAGATTCCTATGCCCATGGTGGACTGGAAGAAGGAAAACATAAAATATATGATGTGCTTTTTCCCCTTTGTGGGTACTGCCATCGGCATCCTGACCTGGCTTGCAGGAGGGGTCCTCGGTGTACACGTAGCTCTGGAGCCATTTTTTCTCGCTGTGATCCTTACTGTGATCCCGGTATTTGTTACCGGCGGCATTCATGTAGACGGGCTTCTGGACACGTCAGATGCATTAAGCTCCTGGCAGGAACGCACAAGGAGGCTGGAGATCCTAAAGGATTCCCATGCAGGTGCATTTGCCATTATCACAGCCTGTGTATATTTTATCCTCTGGCTGGGAGCCTGGGATCAGCTCCTTGGAAATTATAACGGGATCTGTATCATGAGCCTGGGCTTTATGATGTCCAGATGTCTTTCCGGGATCGGTGTGATCACATTTCCCAAGGCAAGGACAGACGGGACTGTGGCAGAATTTTCCAGAAATGCGTCAGAGATCGCAGTGCGAAATGTTCTTATCACGATGTTTGTGATCCTTGCAGCGCTGATGATATGGGTAGATCCGGTCCTGGGTGTTCTGGCAGCTGTCAGCGCACTTCTGGTATTTTGGTGGTATCACCATATGGCTTTGAAATATTTTGGAGGGACCACAGGTGATCTTTCCGGATTTTTCCTTTGCATCTGCGAGGTTGTGATGGCACTGGTGCTTGCTCTTGGTGGCACGTTTAATCTGTAATGAAGATTTGGATGAGGTAAAAATATTATGGAAATGATAATCGGAGGTGCATATCAGGGAAAAGCTGACTATGCAAAAGCACAGTTCCCGGATGTGGACTGGAAATTCGGAGGAGAGATCACAGAAGAGGAGCTTCTGAAGGCAGCGGGTGTTCTGGGATTTCAGGAATACATAAGAAAAGCTCTGAAGGCAGGAGAAGATCTCACCGGCCTGGCAGAAAAGCTGGCACAGCAGGATCCGGATGTGATCCTTGTCAGTGAGGAGGTAGGCTACGGGATCGTTCCGGCGGATGCTTTTGAACGGCAGTACCGAGAAGCTGTTGGCCGGGTGTGCACTGCACTGGCTGCGAAAAGCAGAAGGGTCACAAGAGTGGTATGCGGGATTGGGACGGTGCTGAAGGATGATTAGATTATATCTGATACGACACGGACAGACACCCGGAAATAAGCTTCAGCGTTATATCGGAACAACGGATGAACCGCTGAGCACGGAGGGAAAGGAATTTCTGGAAAAGCTGACCTATCCCATGCCGGAGGCCCTTTATGTAAGTCCGCTCTGCCGCTGTGTGGAAACTGCGGGGATCCTTTTTCCGGGAAAAAGCTTTCATATTATCGAAGAGCTTTCCGAGTGTGATTTTGGAGAGTTTGAGAATAAAAATTATAAAGAGCTTTCCGGAAATCAGGATTATCAGAGATGGATTGACAGCAATGGAACGCTTCCTTTTCCGGGAGGAGAAAGTCGAGAAGCGTTTAAGTGCCGGAGCCTTACAGGATTTCAGAAGGCTGTCACACAGTGTATCCGTAACAACATAAAGACAGCGGCTCTTGTGATACATGGCGGTACGATCATGAACATTATGGAAGAATATGCGGACAGACCCAGGGCTTTTTATGAATGGCATGTAAAAAACGGCGGCGGTTATTTGGCTGAGCTGGAGCCTGCGCTGTGGCAGAAGGGACGGAGAGAGCTCTGTGTCCGTGAAGCATATATGGAGGGTTAAGTTATGAATGAGCAGAAGATCAGCTGGAAACGCAGCGACTTGAAATGGCGCGGAAAACAGGCATTCGAAAAAAAATTACTGGTCAGCCGTTCTGGTAAGTCTGGTGCTGGCTATTGTGATGGCAACCGGCGGAAGCGGTGCGGCCACAGGCAGTGCCGGAAATGCGGTAAGTCCGGACTACGGTGTTACAACGTATCATCTGGGTACGGATATCAATGGTGTTACCTCTTATGCCAGTCATGTATTTCGTTCCCCACTGGCAGTGCTTTTTGCGCTTCTGAGTGCCAGTGCCATGGTAACGGTGGCTCTGATCGGGGTCCTTTTCCATTTCTTTGTGGGAAATGTTTTGGAGGTAGGCGGAAGAGATTTTTACATTGAGAACCTTTATTCTGTACCCGGGCCCGGAAAGCTCCTCAGTGTATTTCGTTCCGGGAATTACGGTAATATCGTAAAAACCATGTTTTTACGGGACCTGTATCTTGTATTGTGGACGCTGCTTTTTATTATTCCCGGAGTGGTAAAATCCTACGAATATAAGATGATCCCTTATCTTCTTGCGGAATATCCGGATATGAGCACAAAGGAAGTGTTTGCAAAAAGCCGTGAGATGATGAACGGACAGAAGATGGATACCTTTATCCTGGATCTTTCCTTTATTCCCTGGTCTGTCCTTTCGGCAATTACGGCCGGGATCGCGGGACTCTTTTATGTATCCCCGTATAAGGATGCAACCTATGCGGAGCTTTATGATACTCTTGCGGCAGGAATGCCGGGAAACGAACAGCAGGTGTATGAAGATGAAAATAGCGGCATATACGGATAAAATGATCCTTGTGAGAGGTGGCGGAGATCTGGCCACAGGAGTGATTCACAAGCTTCATCAGAGTGGCTATCAGGTCCTGATCCTGGAATGTGACCGTCCAAGTGCCATTCGCCGTCATGTGGCCTTCTGTGAAGCTGTTTATGACGGAACTGCAGAGGTAGAAGGCGTTGTGTGCAGGAGGATCACGGAGAACGATATCCGGACCCAGTGTAGGAAATGCTGGGCACAGGGAGAGATCCCCCTTCTGATAGATACCCATGGAAAACATATCCGCGAACTGGAGCCGGAGGCAGTGATCGATGCCATCCTTGCCAAAAAGAATCTTGGGACCAGCAGGGATATGGCACCACTGACTGTGGGACTTGGCCCGGGCTTTACCGCAGGGGAGGATGTGGATTACGTGATCGAGACCATGCGCGGCCATAACCTGGGAAGGATCATAAAAAAAGGCAGTGCCCTGCCGAATACCGGAGTGCCGGGACTGATCGCAGGGATCGGAAAGGAACGTGTGATCCATTCACCGGCAGCCGGTAACATGAAAAACATCTGTCAGATCGCAGATCTTGTTGAAAAAGACCAGGTGATCGCCATGGTAGGTGATACGCCGGTGAAGGCTACTATTTCCGGCGTGATCCGGGGGCTGATCCGGGACAGCTACCCTGTTTTTGAGGGAATGAAGATCGCGGACATCGACCCAAGGGCAGAACAGAAGAAAAACTGTTTTACGATCTCAGACAAGGCGAGGTGTATCGCAGGGGGAGTATTGGAGGTGCTGCTTTCCTGCGGAGTGCTTCCGGGAACAGAGAAAGCTGTGAGGAATGAGAATCTGTGACCGATACAGAGCCTGGTGCCCCTGAAAGAAGTTAGAAGATAAATGGAGTGTGTCATGAAGAAAAATGAAAAAGCGCTTACTGTGGCATTCACAGGAGGCGGCGGAAAGACCAGTCTGATCCTTGGACTGGCAGAAATATTTTCCGGACAGGGAAAACGTGTGATCGTGACCACAACCACGCATATGGCATGGGAACCGGAACGTCCTTTTGCAGAGGCAGAGGACATTCCGGGAGCATGCCGGCTTATAGAACAATACGGATACGTCATCGCGGCTCATCACAAGGCCGGGCAGCCAAAGATTTCCGGCCCCGAAAAGGAGATCCTGGAAAAGCTGCCCGGCTTTTGTGATCTTCTTCTTGTGGAAGCTGACGGATCCAGGCGCCGACCCCTTAAAGTGCCGGCTGTTCATGAGCCGGTGATCCCTTCTTTTGCAGATGTGGTAGTAGGAGTGATCGGTCTTGACTGCATCGGCAAAAGGATCTGTGATACGGCACACCGTCCGGATGATGTGGCGGGATTTCTGGGAAAGCGTACAGATGAGCCTGTGACATGGATGGATGTGTGGAAGATCATCCGGTCTGAAGACGGATTGCAAAAAGGAGTGGACGGACGAAGATTTCTTGCGTATCTGAACAAGGCAGATACTCTGGAGGATCCTTGTGTGGCGGAGAAGCTTATGGCACAAGGTCAGGAGTCTGGGATCATGGTGATCTGCGGAAGCCTGCAGAGAAGTGTAAACAGCTAGTACAGCGAAAATTAAGTTTCTGCTATATTGACGCAGGATGATTTCTTCATCTGCAAGGCGGAGGAATGAGGCGTAGCGGTGGCTACGACGATTGACGACAACGCAGCAGATGAAAAATCAGGCAAGTCAATATGGCGGTTACTTAATATTCGCTGTACTAGAATCGAAAGGAAGTGGAGCGGTGATATGAAACTGGGACTGATCATGCTGGCAGCAGGAAACAGCCGGCGGTTTGGAAGCAATAAGCTGCTGTACGGGATAGACGGAATGCCGATGTACAGGCATATCCTCCTGGAACTGAAAAAAGTGAAAGCAGCACTGGAGGAACAGGGGCACAGGTGTGAGATCACAGTTGTCACACAGTATGAGGAGATCGCGCAGGAAGCAGAGAAGCTTGGCACGCGGTTTCTTTATAATCTGCATCCGGATGAGGGGATATCTTCTTCACTGAAGATCGGGCTGCGGGTCAACCGGGAGATGGATGCTTGTTTGTTTACGGTGGCAGATCAGCCGTGGTTGCGGTGGGAGACGGTTTTTGGACTGGTGGATGTGTTTTTGAGAGATGGGAAGGGGATTGCCTGTGTGGAGCATGATGGGAAGACGGGGAATCCCTGTGTTTTTTCGAAGAAGTATTATGGGGAGCTGATGGAACTTTCCGGTGATGTCGGAGGGAAGAGGGTGGTTGTGGCACATCGGGGGGATGTGGCTGTGATGAAGGTGGAGGATGGAAGGGAGATGGTGGATGTGGATTTTGCGGACGGACGCCGGTGAGGTACCGTCTGGTTTGGGCTGGGCTTCGTCGGGGGCTGGCTTCTAAGGCGCTGGAAATCTGCTAAAACCGCTGAAAAAAATCCAGAACTCGCTCCTGCGTCGCTCAAACAGCTGGATTTTTTCCAGCAACGCAGATTCCCACCGCCTAAGAAGCGCACCCCTCCTGCAGAGCCAGCCCAAACCAGACGCTACCTCGCCGGCTGACGTGCGAAGGAGTGGAGGGCTAGAGTGAAGGCGTGAGTTTAAAGAATATAGCGAAAAGAGTTGCTGACGTGCGAAAGGGGAGATAGGCTAGAGTGAAAGTGTGAAGTTTGTAGAAGCAGAGCATCGATGATGAAAGCACCGGCTGATGTGTGAAATCACCGTGTCTGAGACAATTTTCACTTATACAAAAGCCAGCAGGGAACCGCCCTGGCGTAGTGGGATGTTCTGCAGGAGTCCTGCTGATTCTTAGGTGGTGTGGTTTCTGCGTTATTCCAAAAAGTTCTGCTGTCTGAGCGGCTTGACGCGAGTTCAGAACTTTTTGGAATGGTTTTAGCAGAAGCCGCAGCACCTTAGAAGCCAGCGGACGACGAAGCCCTTCCCGCTACGCCAGGGCGGTTCCCTGCGTACGTTCGTTATTATAATATAGATATTTCCTACATAAAGTGATTCTTAGCCGCTTCTTCCTCAGCCAGACGAACCGTCTCACCGGAAGGATTGGAGATCACTGCTGAAGCTACGATCTCACAAGGCGGGTTTCCCTTTACACTGTCAATGGCAGCTGTAACGGCAGAAACATCACCGGTCAGAAAAACAGTGGCATGTCCACCACACTTTGTCTGCCAGGTAAGAAAAGAAACATCAGAAGTCTTCAGCATCTGGTCGATCACCAGGATCGCATTACTGCTACCAACAACCTCAACTAAACCAAAAGCACCATAATTCATAAATCCGTCGCCCCCTTTATTTATTGATCGTCATCTTCAGTGCAATCTCAGTATCCTCAGAAGGAGAAGCGATCACAGTATGCGAAACAACCTTACCAAGAGGTTTGGCTGCCTCCAGCGCAACCTCCATAGCTGCATTAACGTCAGAAACAGAACCACGCATCTTGACACAGGCGCCACTCTTCAGACGGTTACGCTCAACACTTTGGATCCTGACATTGGCTGCTTTGGAAGCAGCATCAAGAGCAACAAAACAGGCAACCAGGTTATCAAGCTCAAAAACACCTACAGCCATGCCCTTATAATTATTATCCATAAAAATACCTCCATGCGGAACAGATTCCCAGTGATGTGGTTTTTTGACCGATTTTACGTGGAATCATTACCGTTTTTATGGCTTTATTATAACTTTTTTAGACAAAAATAGCAAGAAATAAATACACGGATAATCAGATAGTTACTGTCCATTCCGTTTTCAGCAACATGCTTCGCGATGCACAGAATTTATGCTGATCGCATAAATTCGCGCGGTATGTCTCGGGTTTTCTGTGATCTTCGCTCACAAAAAACAGTTTGCGGGATATTACAGTGAACAAACAGTAACGTCTGATATTTCCACAGCAGCCTTACAGGGAAATATTTACTTTGCATATCAGATATAGTATTATTTACAATAGTAAAAAAGCAGGAAGGTGTAAAGAAATGCAGACACATCAGACAGACTTTTCAACAGGAAATGTCTATCGTAACATTATGGAGGTGGCTGTGCCGATGATCATTGCACAGATCCTGAACCTCCTTTACAACATTGTAGACCGGATCTATATCGGAAGGATTCCTGAGATCGGAGCCACTGCACTGACAGGAGTGGGACTGTGTTTTCCTATTATCACCCTGATCACCGCATTTACCTATCTTTTTGGAAATGGAGGAGCACCGCTTTGCTCCATGGAACGGGGAAGAGGAAACCGGGAAGAAGCAGAAATGCTCATGGGAAACACCTTTGTGATGCTGATCGGCACAGGCGTGATCCTGACAGCCATTGGCCTTATCTTTTACAGACCGATCCTATATGCCTTTGGCGCCAGTGATGTAACCTTTTCCTATGCGTCAGACTACATAAGGATCTATCTTCTGGGAACCCTGTTTGTGATGATCACTCTGGGAATGAACCCGTTTATCAACAGCCAGGGCTTTGGAAACACAGGGATGCTCACGATACTGATCGGTGCTGTACTGAACATTCTTCTGGATCCCCTGTTTATCTTTGGGATGCACATGGGAGTCCGGGGAGCGGCTTTGGCGACTATCATTTCCCAGTTCTGTTCCGCCATCTGGGTCTTACGCTTCCTTACAGGAAAAAAGGCGATCCTGAACCTGAAAAAAAGCGCCATGAGGATCTCCTGGAAAAGAGTGGGCAGTATCGTAAGCCTGGGTATGTCCGGTTTTTTTATGGCATTTACAAACAGTCTTGTGCAGGTGGTATGCAATGCCACACTCCAGACCTGGTGTGGTGATATCTACGTTGGTGTCATGACAGTTTTAAATTCTGTCCGTGACATTTTCACCATGCCGGTCCATGGGCTTACTACAGGTGCTTCTCCGGTCATGAGCTTCAATTATGGAGAAAAAGCATACGACAGAGTCAAAAAAGCAATTAAATTTATTACAGCTGTCTGTGTGATCTATACCCTGGCAGGCTGGGGAATCCTGAAGCTGCTTCCGGAATTTTTTATCCGGATCTTTAACAGCGATCCCGGGCTTCTGGAAAAGGGAGTTCCTGCCCTTCATATTTACTTTTTCGGCTTCTGCTTTATGGCATTGCAGTTTACCGGACAAAGCGTGTTCGTGGCACTGGGAAAGGCAAAAAAGGCCACCTTTTTTTCTCTGCTCCGAAAGGTAGTGATCGTAGTACCGCTGACGCTCCTGCTGCCTTCTGTGAATGGCCTGGGAACAGACGGCGTGTTCTGGGCGGAACCGGTTTCCAACCTTGTAGGCGGCTGTGCATGCTTTTTCACCATGCTGGCGACGGTACTGCCGGAGCTGAACAAACGTAAGGCATAAGACGGGCCGGATAAAGGTTTGCGGGAAATTTTGATATGTGTTAGAATGGACAGGATGATTTTTCTGCAAACTAAGCAGAAATCTTAAGAAGGGCCGGCGTATAGCCGGACAGGAATGAGAGGAAAATATAATGGCTTTATTTCAGGCATTTCGGGCAGTAAGACCTGCTTCGGAAAAAGCAGAAAAGGTGGCTGCACTTCCCTATGACGTAGTCAGCAGAGAGGAAGCGAGAAAGATCGGGGAAAAAAATCCGGAATCTTTTCTCCATATAGACCGTGCGGAGATGGATCTGGATCCGGAAACTGATCTTTATGATCCGATGGTTTATCAGAAGGCAAGGGAAAATCTGGATCGTTTCCAGAAAGAAGGGATCCTGATCCAGGATGAGAAACCGAACTATTATCTGTATGAACTGATCCGTAAGGGAAGATCCCAGACCGGGATCGTAGGTGTCAGTTCCATTGATGATTACATGAATGGTGTGATCAAAAAGCATGAGCTTACAAGAGAGGATAAGGAGCAGGACCGCATCCGTCATGTGGATGTCTGTGATGCCAACATAGGCCCTATTTTTCTGGCGTGCAGATATCCGGCAGAGCTTCTTACTCTTATGGAAGAATGGAAAAATGCACATGTTCCTGTGTATGATTTTACTTCCGATGACGAGATCACACATCGTGTATGGGTCGTAGATGAGGAAGAAAAGATCCGGACTATACATAGTCTTTTTGGCGGAATCTCCTCTATCTATATTGCTGATGGACACCACAGAGCAGCCTCCGCAGTAAAGGTTGGACAGAAGAGAAGAGCGGAGCATCCGGACTACACCGGAAAAGAAGAATTTAACTTTTTCCTGTCTGTGGTATTTCCGTATGACCAGCTGACCATCCTTCCGTATCACAGGATCGTAAAGGATATCAAGGGTATGGAACCCAAAGCCTTTATCGGAAGCATGAAGTTTAATTTTGAGCTGATGGCAATGCCGGGATTTCCATGTAAACCGGTGGAGAAACACTGCTTTGGGCTGTATGTAGACGGAGAATGGTTCCATCTGAAGGCATATCCGGATATCTATGCGGGTAAAGACAGCGTAGGTCAGCTGGATGTGTCTATTCTTCAGGATAAGGTCCTGGGTCCGGTTCTGGGGATCAGTGACCCGCGTACCGATGAGAGGATCCGCTTTATGGGAGGAAACCACCGGCTGAAGGATCTGGCAGCAGCTGCAGATGAGACAGGAGGAGCTGCCTTTGCCATGTATCCTACATCCATGGAGGAGCTGATGACGATCGCAGACGAGGGTAAGCTTATGCCGCCAAAGAGCACCTGGTTTGAACCGAAGCTCCGCAGTGGTCTTTTTATCCATAAGCTTTCAGACTGATGCCGGATGCTTTATAGATTTTTAATAAAATTGTCAGGAAAATCTTAGGAAATCACTACAGATTGCTCACATTTGTCCGGTAAGATACAAGTATATTCTGAGCAAACGCGAAAGAGGGTTTTTCATGACAAACGAACAGTATTACGATTGTATCCAGCCATATCAGAACGCATGTCAGATCATGCGCGCCAAGCTTGAGGTGCTCAACGGAAGCCTGTATCAGAAGTCTTCCGTATCTCCGATCCACAATATCCAGGAACGGATCAAATCCAAGAAGAGCATCGAAAAGAAGCTGGAGAAGCTGGGACATTCGGACAGTGTGCAGAACGCCAAGGATCATCTCCGGGATATCGCTGGGATCCGTGTGATCTGCTACTTTATTGATGATATATACAATCTTGTAAATGCGCTGAAGCGGCAGAGTGAGCTGATCTTTATCAGGGAGAAGGATTACATACAGAATCCAAAGCCTAATGGGTACCGCAGCTTTCACGTGATCATCGCAGTTCCGGTATACTATCTGGATACCATGGAGTATTTTCCGGTGGAGATCCAGCTGAGGACGATGACCATGGATCTCTGGGCAAGCATGGAGCACCGTGTCTGTTACAAGAAGCTTCCGGAACATAGGGATGAGCTTGCGGAGGCCTTCTGTCAGTATGCAGATATCCTTGGAAAGATCGAGGAACAGTTTGAAGCCTACAATGAAACAGGAATGCTGGAGGAGATCACACCTGCCCAGATTACTGAGAATCCGACGGAGGGATAGGAATGGAGATCGAAGAGGAATTTATATCCGGTTTCTGCCGTACCATGAACGGGGGCGAAACCGTCTGCTGTGAGTATACACGGCAGGAGGACAGCAGCAGGAAGCTGACCTTTATGGACTGCGCACATGAAAGATGTGTAAACACAGGCGCCTGTGAGATCTTCAAACAGGCCCATGAGCTGGAGCAGAAATAAAAGATCAAAGAAAAGAGAACTGCGAAAAAGCAATAATGATAAAACAGTAATTATAATAAAACAGCAATAATAAAACAGCAATTATAAAAAAATCACAGAATACAGGAGAAGTACGTATGAAGCACACAGTAGATGCAATGGGGAAACAGTGTCCGATCCCGGTTGTGATGACCAAGAAGATCCTTGACAAGGCAGAGCAGGGAGACGAGATCTTGATCCTGGTAGATAATGAAACAGCAGTAAACAATTTGAGCAGACTTGCCGGAAGTATCGGATGCAGCTTCGTATCCAGAAAAACAGAAGGTGGTTACGAGATCAATATGACAGTAAAATCTGATCCTGCTGCAAGAAGTCAGGCAGAGCCTGAGATCGTCTGCACACCGGCTGTTCCGCAGGGAGATTATACCGTTGCCATCACTTCCGATAAGATGGGAGATGGAGATCCGGAGCTTGGCGGGATCCTGATCAAGGGATTTGTGTATGCGCTGACACAGCTGGAGACACCGCCGTCAGTTATGCTGTTTTATAATGGCGGAGCCAGACTTACCGCACAGGATTCACCATGTATCGAAGACCTTAAGACCTTACAGGAGCAGGGAACAGAGATCCTGACCTGCGGAACCTGCGTGAACTTCTACGGACTGAAGGAACCGGCAGTGGGAACCGTAACAAATATGTATACCATAGCGGAAAAGCTCACAAAAGCAGGAAAAGTGATCCGCCCGTAAACAGAAAAACATATAGAAACAACAAAAGCATATAGAAACAATAGAAACTTACAGAAACAGACAGAAACAAATAGAAATACACAGAAATGCCGCAGAGCCATTTTGAAGCCTGCGGCATTTTTGATATCTGGTTGATATTCGCTTGATATCCGGTTATGAGCAAGCAGCGAAGCGGATCGGATCGCAAATATCCGTCTGACTTAGCTCCGAACTTAAATTCCACATCAAGCTGCTGCTCCTCAATATGATGGCGTTTTGCATAGCCGGTAAGCATCAGTGTCAGTGCACCGTCGCCGGTCACGTTGCATGCAGTTCCGAAGCTGTCCTGCAGTGCAAAGATGGTAAGCATCAATGCAGTGCCGGAGCTGTCGAATTTCAGTATCCCGGTGATGATGCCAAGGGATGCCATGACGGTTCCGCCGGGAACGCCGGGAGCTCCGATGGCAAAGATACCCAGAAGAAGGCAGAACAGAACCATGGTACCCGGCGTTGGAACGGAACCGTACAGGATCTTCGAAATCGCCATACAGAAGAAAACCTCTGTCAGAACGGAGCCACAGAGATGGATGTTTGCAAACAGAGGGATCCCGAAGCTGACCAGATCCTTACGAAGTGGTTTTGCCTTGGAGGCACACTGCAGTGCAACGGCCAGGGTGGCTGCAGAGGACATGGTCCCTATGGCAGTCAGGTAGGCAGGACCATAATGGCGGACAACCTCCAGAGGATTTTCTCCGGAATAGATACCTGCAAGGATGTAAAGAAGAGCCGTCCAGATAAAATGCCCGGCAAGCACCAGTACGATGATCTTCAGAAAAACAGGCAGCTGTCTGGTGATGGTTCCCTCGTAGGCAAGGCCGCAGAAGGTAGTGCCGATAAATAACGGAAGAATGGGGATGATGATCCGAGCCACCAGAGAAAGAACGATTTTCTGAAATTCATCCAGGAGCCCAGTGATCAGCTTTGCCTTTGTCCAGGTGGCGGCAAGTCCCAGCATCATTGCAAAAACAAGAGCACTCATAACGGACATGATCTGCGGGATCTCCAGCTCAAAGATCACCTCCGGCAGCCGCTTCAGTCCTGCAGCATAGGAATGGATGGACAGATGCGGAATGATCAGAAAGCCGGAGGCTGTAGAAAAAAGCGCTGCGCCAACAGAGGAGCCGTAAGCGAGGACAACCGCAACTCCCAGCATCAGCGAAGCATTTTTGCCAAGCCTGGTAATGGACGGAGCGATAAATCCCAGCACGATCAGCGGCACGCAGAAGGTAATGAGCTGGCCCAGGATGTACTTGATAGTAACTGTGATATTAAGAACTGCCATGGAGATTCCGTTGGTGCTGTACCGGTTCAGGATAAGCCCGGCTATGATCCCCAGGATCACGGCGACCAACAGCTTAAATGGCAGACTGTTGAAAAAAGATGTTTTTTTCATTGGAAAACCTCCTCGGATAGTATAAAATAAAGCCAGAGTTTATTATAAAGGTATTTGATAAAAATCACAAGGAGGATGAAATGATTTATCTGGATAACGCGGCTACAAGCTTTCATAAGCCGGACTGTGTGCCGCGTGCTGTGGTGGAAGCCATGCAGCATGCAGGAAACAGCGGAAGGGGCAGCAGCGGCGAAGCAATGGCAGCTTCAAGGCTTATTTTTAATACAAGATGCCAGATCGCAGAGATGTTTGACGTATGGGGACCGGAATGTGTGGCCTTTACATCCAATGACACGGAAGCGCTCAATATCGCCCTGCAGGGAACACTTCATCCAGAGGAGGGAACTATCCATGTGATCTGTACGGAGATGGATCACAACAGTGTGCTCCGTCCGCTGTACCGCCTGGAAAAAAAAGGCATGATCTTACGATCCTGCCGGTAGACCGTAAGGGACGGATCTCCCTTACGGAGCTTGAAGCAGCCATCCGTCCGGAGACGAAGGTGATCGTCTGTACCCACGCCTCCAATCTGACAGGAAATCTCAATGATATCCACGCCATCGGTGAGATTGCACAGAAGCACCAGAAGCTTTTTATTGTGGATGCTGCCCAGACAGCAGGAGTATTTCCGATTTCCATGAAAAAAGATCATATAGATATTCTTTGCTTTTCCGGACATAAGGGCCTTATGGGACCCCAGGGCACAGGCGCCATCTGCGTTCGGCCGGGGGTATCTGTGGAGCCTCTGAAGGTAGGCGGAAGCGGCGTCCTCACCTTTCAGAGAGAGCATCCGCAGGATATGCCGGAGACACTGGAGGCAGGTACCCTGAACAGCCACGGGATCGCAGGTCTTGGCGCAGCTATCAGCTGGATTACCGAAACCGGAACAGAACAGATCCGAAAAAGAGAGCAGCAGCTGATGTGGCGTTTTTATGACCAGGTAAAGGAAATTCCGGGAGTCACCTTGTACGGAGATTTTTCCAGGGAAGAACGCTCCCCTGTGGTGACTCTGAATATTGCAGAGATGGATTCGGCAGAGGTGGCCATGGTCCTTGATGAAGAGTACGGGATCAGTGTAAGAGCCGGCGGCCACTGTGCACCGCTGATGCACAAAGCACTGGGAACCGAAAAAACAGGAGCCGTCCGCTTCAGCTTTTCTTATTTTAATACGGAAGAAGAGGTGGACACTGCTGCCGGGGCGGTAAAGGAGCTTGCCGCGGAATAAACAGCGAAAGACGGACAGAAAGGACACAAAGAATGTATCAGACAATATATGATGTGGTAGAAAAAAGAGGGCGTGTAAAAACAGGAATCCTTCTGAACGGAGAGGATGCCGGGCTGAAATATCTTTTGGAAGAAAGCAGCTTTTTTTATCCGAAGAGAGCAGAAAGAAATAAAGAAGCAGAAGAATTCCTGAAGGCTTCCGTGGAAGCAGCTGTGGAAACCGGCGTTGTGAAAAATGGAGACCGGGAGATATTTGTGGAAACCTACGAGAAGAATCCCAGGCTGATCATACTGGGTGGCGGACATGTTTCTCTTCCGGTAGCAGAGATCGGCAGGATGCTGGGCTTTCATGTAACAGTTATGGATGACCGGGAGGAATTTGTGACGGAGGAAAGATTCCCCATGGCAGATGAGAGGATCTTTGGAGATTTTGATACCCTGTCCGACAGGATCCCTCCCTATGAAAATGCCTACTATGTAGTGGTGACACGAGGCCATCTGGGGGATTCCGCCTGTGCAAGAGCGATCCTTAAGAGACCCTTTGCATATTTCGGAATGATCGGAAGCAGGACAAAGGTGCGGATCACCAGGGAAAAGCTCCTGAAAGAGGGCTTTACGGAGGAACAGCTGGATCAGATCCATGCCCCCATCGGACTTCCCATCGGAGGACAGATGCCGGCTGAGATCGCCGTGAGCATCATGGCAGAGATCGTGCAGGAAAAGAACCGGCATTTCCGCACCTACTGTGATGAGGAGGTGGAGGCAGCAGTACGCCGCAGTACACCGGGAACCATGGTCACGATCATCGAGAAGAAGGGCTCCTCACCAAGAGGAACCGGGAGCAAGATGTTCGTATTTCGGGACGGAAGTACGGCAGGAAGCATCGGCGGCGGAAAAGTGGAGTTTGAAGCCGGAAAACACGCAGTAAATATCCGAAATACGGAGACAAAGGTTTACGAGCTGGGACAGGGGGCAGGAGATCTGGGAATGATCTGCGGCGGAACTGTCCGGGTGCTTTTTGAGCCGGTAAATATGTGAAAGAACCGGCCAGGACTTGCATAATATTGCAGAATCGTGTATATTGGACGCAGAGAATTTTTTTACCGGCGTATAAGGAGGAATCAGATAAAATGAAGAAAAAATGTATTATGGCTTTGATAATAGGCGCGGCTTTCCTTGCACAGGGCTGTGGATATGAGGAAGGAACCGATGCAGTGGTAACAGTAGTAGATTCCACACCGACGCCGGAGCCCACAGAGAAGCCGAAGGCAACTGCAACACCTACACCGAAGGCAGCAGCAGATTCCACAGCAGACGGAGCAGCAGCGGCGGCAGACTCTACCACAGCCGGGGCAGCAGATCCCGCAGCACAGACAGCAGCTACGGAGCAGACCCCAAGCGGCATCAACGTACAGGCTCAGGATGCCACCTACTATGCAGTGGAGGGTGTGAATTTACGTTCTGACGCCAATGCAGAGGCAGAGTTTGTGGCAGGTGTCCTTTCCGGAGAATCCCTAAAGTGTACCGGTGTCTGTGACAATGGATGGATCCGTGTGGATTATAATGGCCAGACCTGCTACGCATCCGGCGATTACGTCAGCACAACCCCGCCGGTAGGAGCAGTGGCAGCAGATACTACCGCAGAAGCAGCACAGTAGAGCACAGACTACAGGCTTTGACCAGATCAGGGAAATCCTGATCCTGCTTCAATTGCAGATATCTGCTTGATATAATAAAAAACAGGCAGCTGTATCTGATGAAATACATCGATACAGGCAGCCTGTTTTTTTGTTTCGGCATATAGTCCAGTCCGTTCAGAACACAAGGATCATGCCAGCGGATCGTACCCGCAGATCATTCCGGATAAACAAGACGGTCCGGCTTGATATCGTAGAGAACTTCGTTCAGGAATTTCTTTGCCAGATATTTTGCCATGCCAAGGTTCATATCCAGATAATTTCCACAGTCCTTGGGAGAAGCTCCCGGGATCTCACCCTCAAAATCGCGGATAAATTCAAACATCTCGATCATCAGCGGAACGATATCTCTGGATTCATAATCCCCGTTAAGAAGAAGATAATTTCCGGTACGGCAGCCCATAGGACCCCAGTAAATGACCTTCGGGCCAAACTCCTTATGGTTCCGCAGGAAGGTAGCTGCCAGATGCTCCATGGCGTGAAGCTCGGCTGTGTTCATAACAGGCTCCTCATTGGGAGAAGTCATACGGATATCGAAGGTAGTGATCACCTGATCTCCAACCGGATCCTTACGTGAAACGTATACGCCAGGTTGAAGCTTGATATGGTCAATGGTAAAACTTGTGATCTTTTCCATGTTGATTCCTCACTTTCTACTTATATGTACGGAGCCCATAATAAGCTCCATACATGATTTTAGCAGAGAACCGGAAGAGATACAAGGCAAAACAAAGGGAATCCTGCACCTGGTTCCGTGCAAAGTTGACTTTATGAAAAGATGATGTTAAACTGAGAAAAGCTTACAGGGGGGAGAGTGAAAAGCTCACCTGAAAATGCCGGAACAGGCGTTTTCGGGATCTGATAAGGAGGACTTATAAATATGAAACGTAAGGTTTTAGCCGTATTATTTGCGACAGCTCTTACCGCAGGAATGCTTTCCGGATGCGGAAGCACAGACAGTACTTCTGACAAAGCAGACCAGAAGGAAGAATCTCTGGAGAAAGAAACCTCAGAAGGACAGACAGGCGTAGATGAAGAGACAGCAGCCAATGCAGTATCCGAGGAGGAGGCTGAGGCGGCAGGCTTTTCAGACCATGAAGAAAGCGCCGATGATCAGGAGGCTTCCGGTGATGCAGAGGACACCTCACATGAAACCGAAGCTTCTGCAGACAGCTCCGCAGACAGTACAGAGGATACAGACAGCGCAGACGGAGAATTTTCCGATGGTTCCGAGGATGCACAAATGGCAGGAACAACTGTGATCGATACCAGCCAGCAGCTGACAGGAACCCATCATGCTGCCATCATCGTAAAGGATTATGGCGAGATCGATGTAGAGCTGGATGCAGACACCGCACCCATCACAGTCACAAATTTTGTAAAGCTGGTACAGGACAATTTTTATGACGGTCTGACCTTCCACCGGATCATTGACGGATTTATGATCCAGGGCGGAGATCCAAACGGAGACGGAACCGGCGGAGCAGAGGATACCATCAAGGGCGAATTTTCCAGCAATGGAGTGAAGAACGATATTTCTCATGTAAGAGGAACCATTTCCATGGCCCGCAGCACAGATTCGGACAGCGCAAGCTCTCAGTTCTTTATCGTACAGTCCGATTCCACACATCTGGATGGCGACTATGCTGCATTCGGACACGTGACCTCCGGGATGGACATTGTAGATCAGATCTGCAAGGATGCCAAGCCGACAGACGGCAACGGAACCATTGCAAAGGATCAGCAGCCGGTGATCGAGAGTATCCGTATGGTTGACTGACAGGAGGGAGAAGGATGCTGAAAGGGAAAACAGTGCTTCTTGGCATCACAGGAAGTATTGCTGCATACAAGATCGCATATCTGGCAAGTGCATTACATAAGCTTCATGCAGATGTCCATGTACTGATGACAGAGAATGCAACGAACTTTATCAATCCGATCACATTTGAAACACTGACCGGGAATAAATGCCTGGTGGATACCTTTGACCGGAACTTTCAGTTTCAGGTAGAGCACGTATCCATTGCCAAGAAGGCAGATGTTGTGATGATCGCACCGGCCAGTGCAAACGTGATCGGAAAGCTGGCCAACGGCCTTGCGGACGATATGCTCACCACTACGGTAATGGCCTGCAGGTGTCAGAAGATCCTTGCACCGGCCATGAATACCGCCATGTATGAGAATCCCGTGGTGCAGGATAATATCCGGAAGCTGCAAACCTACGGATATGAGGTGATCACACCGGCCAGCGGCTACCTGGCATGCGGAGACACCGGAGCCGGAAAAATGCCGGAGCCGGAAACCCTTCTGGAATATATCCTGAAGGAAGCCGCCTTCCAGAAAGACCTTGCCGGCAAAAAGCTCCTGGTACGGCAGGACCTACCCAGGAGGCCATCGACCCGGTCCGCTGTCTTACCAACCATTCATCCGGAAAGATGGGATACGCCATTGCAAAAATGGCCATGCTCAGAGGAGCGGAGGTTACGCTGGTAAGCGGACCTACTGCCATTGAGCCGCCCCTTTTTGTGAAGGTCGTACCTGTGACATCCGCCAGAGATATGTTCGAGGCAGTCACCGGTTTAAGTGATGAACAGGATATCATCATCAAGGCTGCCGCAGTGGCAGACTACCGTCCGAAGCAGGTCAGCGAAGACAAGGTTAAGAAAAAAAGACGATCAGGCTTCCATAGAGCTTGAGAGGACAGACGACATTCTGAAATATCTGGGTCAGCACAAGAAGCAGGGTCAGTTCCTCTGCGGATTTTCCATGGAGACCAAAGACATGCTCCGTAATTCCAGAGCCAAGCTTGAGAAGAAAAACCTGGATATGGTGGCAGCCAACAACCTGAAGGTAGAAGGCGCCGGATTCCAGGGAGATACCAACGTCCTGACTCTGATCACACAGGACGAAGAAGTGTCACTTCCGCTTATGAGCAAGGAGGATGCAGCGTTAAAGATCCTGGATAAGATCCTTCTGCTTACCACAAAGGCAGAAGCATAGCTACAGACCCGGTCAGATAGCCGGTTTTAACAACGAAAAGCGGAACAAAAAGATCACCGCTTTCCATCACCGTATTGTATCCGCAGAAAACGCCGGAAAATGCTGTATTTCCGGAAATATTCACAGAGCGGAACGGTAACAAGGAGGAGAAGAAATGAAAAACGACAGATTTACAACAGCGCAGCTTACATTACTGGGCCTGATGGCAGCGATCCTTCTGCTGATGGCCTACACACCACTGGGATATCTGAACATCGGGCCACTGGCCATTTCCTTTAACGTGATCCCGGTAGCCATCAGTGCAGTCGTCCTCGGACCCGTAGGAGGAGCCGTGGCAGGTGCGATCTTCGGCCTGACCAGCTTTCTCCAGTGCATAGGAGTAGGCGGCTCCAGTGCAATGGGAGTTGTGCTTTTCGGTATCAATCCGGTATTTGCCTTTATCCAGCGCTTCATCCCACGTCTTCTGGACGGTATCTGCCTCGGATATATTTTTAAAGGCATGCGAAAGGTCAGCAATACCTATGTGGCATGTGCAGTAACCGGCTTCTTTTCCGCATTCCTGAATACACTGTTCTTCATGGCAGCACTTGTAGGACTGTTCGGAAATACCGATTATGTAAAAAATCTGATGGGCGGTCATAACATCATCATCGGCTGCTGTCTCATGGTAGGGATCAACGCAGTATGCGAAATGATTTCCTCCACAGTGATCACAGGAGCAGTGGGAGCTGCACTTTCCAAGGCGCATCTGATCCCATCCGCACAGATCAGCCGTGAGAAGACAAAAGCATAAAGACAGGGAAAATAAAATTATGATATTAGCAATTGATATTGGAAATACCAACATAGTCGTGGGCTGCATCGATGATCAAAAAACATACTTCATCGAGAGACTTGCTACCGTAAGAACAAAAACAGAACTGGAATATGCCGTAGACCTGAAAACCTTACTGGAAATCTACCACATCAAAAAGGCAGACATAGAAGGCTGTATCATTTCATCTGTAGTCCCGCAGATCACCAACATTGCCAAGCTGGCAGCAGAAAAGATCCTTAAAAAAAGAAGTCATGGTCCTGGGACCAGGAGTAAAAAACAGGTCTGAACATCATGATGGACAATCCCGGACAGCTGGGCGCGGATCTTGTGGCAGACGCTGTGGCAGGATTAAATGAATATCCGGTTCCGTTTATTGTGATCGATATGGGAACCGCCACTACAGTTTCGGTTGTCAACAGCAAAAAGCAATACATTGGCGGAATGATCCTTCCTGGCATCGGAATATCCCTGGATGCACTGACAGCCAGAGCATCCCAGCTCAGCGGGATCAGTATCGATGCCCCGAAGCATGTGATCGGGCGCAATACCATCGAATGCATGAAAAGCGGCGTGCTCTACAGCAACGCAGCTGCCATCGATGGGATCATAGACCGGGTGGAAGAAGAGCTTGGTGAGAAAACAACCGTGATCGCAACAGGCGGTCTTGCAAAAAAGATCATTTCTCACTGTAAGAAAGAAATCATTCTGGATGAGGACCTTCTGCTCAAGGGACTCCTTGTGATCTACCAAAAAAAATAAATGAAAAACTAAAAAAATCAGCTGCCGGTGCAGGAAACACCTACCGGACAGCTGAATTTTTTACTGTAGAAATGCTCTGCGGAAATCCTCAGGCACAGGTGCCAGGAAACACATAGGCTGCCCCGGTGATGGGGTGAGCAAAATTCCAGCTGGAAGGAATGCAGGGCCTGGCGTCCGAATCCGGTCGAAAAACCGGATGATACAGCAAAATACCCCCGGCAGCGGACAGCCGATATACTTCATATGCACCCGGATCTGATGAGTCCGCCCCGTATCCAGATGCAGCTCCACAAGAGCATATCCATTGCTGACTGCAAGACGCTCAAAATGAGTCACGGCAGCCTCCCCACGCTCAAAAATCAACCTCCCTTGTGATCACAGAAGCATCCATTCTTGCAACAGGAGCGGAGATCGTCCCCCTTTCCGGCGGGATCCCGTCAGTAAGTGCAAGATAGGTACGTCGGATCTGACGCTGCTTCATCTGGGCAGAGAGAAGAGCCCCGCTCAGAGGGTTCTTGGCAAGCACCAGCACCCCGGTGGTATCCCTGTCCAGCCGGTTGATGCAGCGGTAGACAAAAGCCTTCCCCTGCTGCTTATAATACCAGGCAACACCGTTGGCAAGCGTATTCTCGTAGTTCCCGGCAGAGGGATGCACAGGCATATCCGCAGGCTTGTTCAGCACAAGGATATCCTCATCCTCATACAGGATATCAAGAGGCAGCGGCACCGGAATGATAGAAGACTCCGATCCCTCCCCGGCCTCTTCCGGAACAAGGATCCGGAGAATATCCCCCTCCCTCAGGACCGTTCTGCCAAAAGCCGGCTGCCCGTTCAGCAGGATCGCCTGTTCCGCTCGCTTCATAGTAGTCAATATATGTTTGGAAAAACCTTTCTTCCGAAGAAATCCAAGAACATTTTCCCCGGACTCCCCGGTTGAGATCGTATAGGTAATAATTCTCTCCATAGAAAAAAATCCTTTTCTGAAATTTAGCAGGCCAAAAGCCAGATTGCGCGGCCTGCGGGTATAGTATAGCATTTGGGAATGGAAATGTCGATTAGGCATAAAAAAAGAGCTGGTACAAGAGGAAACATCCTTGGACAGCTCGTGGATTATGGGATTTGTGTCGCTTATTATCTTCATTAGTCACAGACCAAAAAAGATATATTTTACAGCCATATGTAAGGATACCATTGATATTTTCCTTTGTCAAGGCGTGCCAAAGACATGAAGCATGCTAATAATGTCGTTTTTTAAGCATCATATGCAGTCGTTTTCTATCAAAAAGTAAATAAACAGTCTGATAATCATCGAAATCTAACATTAGTGGTCACTAAAAGTGGTCACTTTTTTTCTTGCGCAAATCCGCGTAAAATCAATACTTTTCAGGTATTTTCCTCTTTTCTTTCCAATTATTAGTGGTCAAAATCGTGGTCAACTGTGCCGAAAAAAGCAGCATTTAACAGTGTTTCAAGCTCTTTTTCGCTAATGAAGATATTAAGCGATACCTGACAGCAGAAAGAGATGCCATGAAAACAGGATACAGTATCAAAACATGGAAAATGCGGCTCTTTTGTCCAGAAAAGCAGATGATCGAAACAACAGAAGCCCTGTATCGGGAAGCCGTAGCCTTTTACTATGAGCTCCTGAAAGAAAGCGAAGAGCTCTGGGCCGAAAATCTGCTGACCATCCAGGGACATCTGGAAAAACTCACTGTTCCCGGAAGAGACGGAAGAGAACCAAAGTACATCCCGCCAGGAGGAAAGCTCCCCGTTTACTTTCGGAGATCTGCCATGAACAAAGCTGCAATGGCAGTAAAGACCGCAGCAAGTGCAGAAAGCTTCCCCGAAAAGATCGATGCCAACATCACCTTTTTCAAGGGAATGTACAAAGACCTGACAGACACCTCCGTAGTGCTGAAGCTCTGGAACGGAAAGAAATGGATCTGGGTACCCTGCGGACTTACAGGACGTCCCTTCCCAAAGGAAGCGGCGATCCTTTCACCAACACTGGTCCATGAGGAAAAATGGCTCATGTTCCATGTACCTGTCAAGCAGGAGAACTCCGATGCCCGGACAGCAAAGGAACGAATGCAGGAAGGCGCCAGAGTATGCAGCGTCCGCTTTACCAATACGGACAGCTTTGCAGTATGCACAGTTCTGGATGAAGAATCCAGGCAGCTGGCTGTAAAAAACTGCAGAGGTGGAAATGCATACCGACATCATTGCAAAGCTTTGATGAAAAAAGTAGAAGCATCCAGGGCATTTACCGATAAAGACAACGTCAGTCAGCCAAACAGGAAATATTACATGCATCTCAAGCACCTGAATGAACATTATGCACATCAGGTCAGCAAGGAGATCATGGATTTCTGCAAGGAAAATCACACCGGGATACTGGTACTGCCGGAGTATGATGAAGATTTT
>ENA-OQBD01000255-OQBD01000255.1-human-gut-metagenome-genome-assembly--contig:-NODE-255-length-30343-cov-3.960451_pt1 | contig 30343 bp, 29 predicted proteins | sample MGYA00242742_ERZ504543 | MGnify/ENA primary metagenome ERZ504543 (study PRJEB26092, sample SAMD00036239) | human gut metagenome | host: Homo sapiens | study: EMG produced TPA metagenomics assembly of...
ATTTTTCGATTCATCTATAGCCTCCTGATTCATTTTTTACTTATGACAACATTAATTCCTTTACAAATTGTGAGTCAAAATTCAATAGCACTATTGAATTTAATAATTCTAATCTATTTTTCTCAGTGTATCATAATTTACACTTTTCTACAATATAATCGGTTTTTAAATTACAATCATTTTAAGAAATATTCCCGCCATCATAAGCAGCGCCGGTATTCCCACCGCAAGTCTTCCGTACACATCCTGCCGGATATCGATGATACATCTTTTATTTCCCAGAATCAGCATCAGCGGAAGCAGAAGCGGATAATAGTATCTCGCCTGGACTCCGCTGATATGAGTAGCGCCTACCGGTGTATAGGAAAGATACAGCGCGCTCCAGATCAGCCCCAGGACCACAAAGAGGATGACTCCCAGAGAAAGCTTATATTTCTTTTCCATTACCAGGCAGTCTTCCTTTCTGGAAAGGAAGGTCATACCAAAGATCCAGGGAACCAGAATATAGCTCCACCTGGAGGAGAGTTCTCTCATCCGGCCAAAGCAGGCCAGTCCCGCGGTGCCGGCAAAATAGCGTCCAAACTCGCTGATGACTTTTTTAAAGAACAGTTTGATATACTGCAGAGGATAAGCAAGAATGCTGCGAAGCTGCAGAACTACATCTGTATCTCCGCCTCTTGAATCGCCTGTCGTGCCAATCTCATTGTTTGCATTCCAGATCAGTGTCGGAAGAACAAAGGTCATAAGAACGGCAATCAATACCGCACTGACCAGTCCGAAAAACAGTCTTTTCTGTTTTTTATCTCTGAAAATTTCTCCCGGAACAAAGTAGCATACCGCGATCATTGGAATATACACTGCTTTTGACAGGGAACCAAAGCCAAACATCAGAACGCTTCCGAGAAGATATCGGAAAGCCTTTTCGCTTTTTCCTTCCAGAACTACCTTCAGCCACAGGACCATTCCCAGCATCATAAACACATTCAGGGGCACATCATAGGTATAGGTCGTGGCAATATAAACCTGGGTCGGCACCATGGCCAGCGCCGCAATCAGTTCTTTTTTCTTTGGCATCAGCCGGATTGCAAAAAACATTCCAACCGCATACAACAAAAGATTCATCAGTTTACCGAGCATAAACAGCCGGTTGAAGGACAGATGAAACAGCCGCCCAGCCAGATGCCGAAAGCCTGAAGGAAATAACCTGTATAGGCACAGTTGACGCCGATATTATATTCTGCCGTTCCCTCATTGGAATGGTATTTGTCATTCAGATACTGAGTGAGTAGTTCTTTTTCTTCCGCTGTATTGTAACTGTCTTTTGCAAGGCGCTCACACATCAGCTCATAGGTATCACTGGTCTTTATGTCCCCGCCGCCAAAGGAAAGCTGATAGGCCCTGTCAAAATGAATCTGTTCGTCCCAGCCATTCTCGATGACTCCCTGGGAAAAAATTGTAAAACCTTAACAAGGCTCTTATTTTTCCCAATTTTTTCTTCTATATCTATTTCAATTTTTTCTAATAACTCATCTGCTGTCCAATGATTCTTCGGAGCCTCCCTATAATATAACCATAACTTATCTTGATTCAGACTGTATATAGGATCCATATATAGCATAAATTCTCCGACCGTCTTTCCTGTTTCAACATAACTTTTATATAGATATTCTATATCCTTATTTACATTGTCAGGAACATCTTCAAACGCAGGATCACCTCCATTTTCAAAATCCACATGGATAAATACTCTTTCTGAGACCATTTATCTAGGACTTCTTTGACCACATCAAGATTTTCACTTTCCCTAAATGAAACAAAACCAACTGAAAAATCCAGATAAACTATATTTTTAGACTGATTGTACGCAAAAGGCGGAACAAACATTCCCATATTCAGATTACTATGATGTTGATTCATAACAGGAATCATCGTAGAATATCCAAACACCATTGCCCCTTCCTGATTATTTAGTTTATCTATCATGTCATTGTAATCGATATACATATAATCATTGTTTACATACCCCTTTTCAAACAAGCCTAAATACGTGTCAATCACCTTATAACTCTCTTCGTAATCACCCAATTTTTTTCTTTCCAGATAATATTTCTTCAGTTATTTTTTTGCAATTTTTGTCACTGCCAAATGAGAGTGGAAATCCATAGTTCATCCATATCTGTGGAATCCAGTTATCAGCACACAATAAAACTGGAGAAATTCCAAGACTTTTTAGTCTTTCACACACATTATAAAAATCTTCTTCACTCTCCGGAATAGCAATCCCATATTTTTCAAAAATATCTTTATTATATATAATTCCTCCTACACCCGAATTTTTAAGAAATGGAAATCCATATATCCTTCCGTCTGAATATGTTACCTGTTGCGGATTCGTCAATTTTGACACCCATGATTCTTCTGTAAAATCGGCCAAATAGCGGCAGGGATTAATCAGATTGTATATATGTGGAATATTAGCATCTAACATATCCGGATAATCTCCACTGTTTATCATCATCTGAATGACAGATTCTGCCTGATTATCGGGTAAAACACGAACTTTAATTCGAATCCCCTCTTCAACATATAACTTTTTTATCATGTTCTTCAATCCTGTATAATATCTGGATTCCTGAACAATCATAGTAATCTCTTTTTCTTCTCTCTTCTCCTGTATTCCCACGTGCGCCTGAAGCAAATTCCATAAGGAATAACTAATCAAACCTATTCCCAGCAAGAACAGCAGAACTGGCAAAATAATTGCTTTACGTTTCATTGTTTTTCACCTGATTTCTATATTCTGAAGGAGTGATACCAAATTTTCTACGGAACACTTTAGATAAATACAGAGCATCATTAAATCCTACCGCCCTGGCAATTTCCTTCACCGGTAATTTTAGTTCCTGTGCCAACATTTTCCTTGCACATTCTAACCTTAATTCCTGTAGATACTCCATCGGCGACTTTTCATATTTACTGCGAAACACGTCCCTTAAATATGCGGGCACAAATCCAAATATATCCGCCAACTCTTTATTTCCCGTCACACTCTTATAATTATGATCCAAATACTCTTTTATATCCAATGCTAGCTTTTGTTTGTTTCCACTATAATCTTCAACACAAAACATCCTGATAATCATTTTTTCCAGTTTGTCATACAATTCTTCTCTATTATACGAACTTTGTATGATATCGGCAATCTCATCCTCCATTTGATTATACGTATAATTGCTGTTGATTTCCTCTGAGAACCGAAAAAATGCAAGTTTCAGTATTTCAAAAATAACTTTTCGTTCTGCCACGGGATTTAAGATTTTCATTATCAATTCCATCACATGTTCACTTACACGGACTTTTAACACTTCTTTTCGTACCGTCTTCAAATAATGTACGCCATTCTCCATCACGCTCTTTGCTTCTTCTTCATCCATAAGACGGCTTTCTTCGACTCCCATAGCCCCTATCATATATTGATGCAGACGCTTATTGGTTTCAAAAATCGTCTTGTGTGTTTGTTCCTGACCAGCCATGATGATCGTAACCAGATCGCATTGAGACTGATAATCACGGAACAACTTTTCAACTATATTCTTTGTTCTTCCTCCCAGCTTCCGGAATACAATGATCCTTTCATTTTCATATTTGGTTGGAATTATCCATCGTAACTCATCAGATATATACTTATCTAGAAAGGAATTCAGTTGTTCATCTATCCTATTCTGCCCCTCTGTAAACGCGTAATCCTCCCGAAGCATTATGTATGGTCCTACCGTCAGCAAAGCTGCTTCAAATTCTCTATCATCAGAATTATTTATATATGCAGTCTCTTCTTTACTCCGATCAATCCATATCATCCGCTCTACCTTTTGTAGCACCCTCGTCAATTCATTCTTTTTCAGTGGTTTTAACAGGTAATCCAGCACACCACATTGCAGTGCCTCCCTGGCGTATTGAAATTCCTGATATCCGCTCAGAACAATTGTATAAACTGATAATTGCTTTTCCTTCACGAATTTAAGCACTGCCATCCCATCCAATACCGGCATTTGCATGTCAACAAACATCAAATCAAACTTTTCCTCCTGCAAAGCCTCTATTGCTTCTTTTCCATTGACAGCTGTTCTCGTAACATGAAAAGAAGAGTTAGCAGACTCTACCTGCCTGCATATGCTACGAAGAATAGGAATTTCATCCTCAACAACCAAAACACTAATCATCGCATCTGCCCCCCACCGTTATTACTGCTCCATGCCCCAGTTGGCGTTCGATATCAAATATCATGTCACACCCATATGACAAATATAACCTCGTAATAATATTTTTCATTCCCATGCCACCTATTTTTGATTCCTCTCTCCAAGCATCGTTCTTTATACCTTCACCCATCAGTTTCTGCTTGTATTGCATCAGTTCCATTCTCATTTCATCTGAAAATCCCACTCCGTTATCCCTGATTTCAATTTGCCATGTTTTATGATCTGTGTTGCAGATTATCTGCAACTTCCAGGGGAACTCCGTTGCCTTTAATCCGTGTTTAATACTGTTTTCCACAAGCGGCTGTATTATAAAATGTGGAATATGGATATTCTCAACAGCATTTCTTTTCTCAACCGTAAATATCAGATTATCTCCGTATTTCAGATGAAAAATCCACAAATATTTTACGGCACATTCCAACTCATCTCTTACAAGCGATTTATCCTCGGTGACCTCTACCCCATAGCGAATCAGATCTGAAAAGTTCTCACAAATTTCAACAATAGTATTGTAATCTTCCTCTAGTGCGTACGCCTGAATAATAGCTATTGTATTATGGATAAAATGCGGATGGATTTGCGCCTGCAGTGCGTAAAGCTGAACTTTAAGTCTCTCTGTTTTAGCCGCAATCTCCCTTTTCATGCTGTCGTCCAATTTTAGAAACATCTGGTTGAATGTTTCCTGTAATTCTTCAATCTCATTAAATTCCCTGTTATCTATGATTTCACATCTTTCTTATAATATCGCTCATTACTCGTCTCATAATAAGCCGCGCCACCATAAGCATCGATCACTCCGAAATTAGCCTCCACACGCATCGGGCGAGGCAAGGTATCCAAGAAATGCTCGAAATCCTGCACCGTCTTACAGACTCTCAAGGCTTTTCGCATCAAGTTTCCCTCTTGATCCATCTCCTTTATATCATCGTCTTTCAAGTTATAAGAAGCCGTATTCATGATAGAGAAGCCCGTCTCATTGCTTCCGGTCCACACGGCTCCCTCCGGATCATCGCTATTTACCAGCCCCAGAAAACGATAGCCACCTTCGTCAAAATAACTGATATGGTTATACGGAGCACCGGTATCCCGGTGTTTCCACATCAACGGACGCCCGTCGGGAGTAGCCTTTCCAGTGATTATAATGGAGGTACAAGCCTTGTCAACCACCGGAAAACAAAGACATAGAACGAATAAAAGAAGTAGTTTTTTCATATCATTTATTGATTTAATAAGATTTCTTATGAGGAGCGCCAAATTCCTTACAGCTGACCTCGTCTATATCTACCGTCCAAATCTTCACGTTACGGACCGCCGGATCGCTATAACGGAAAGTCTTATCGGAATATTGCTTCATGATAATATCCAAGGCTTCCACCTTCTTGTCGAAATCCTCTTCGTAAGCGACCTTTCCCCAAGCGATCACGCTCTTCGAACGCATACGGTAGCTACAAGCTACCTCCGGGTGCTGGAAAACCAAGGCATGGTCAATACTAAACGTAATACAGACTTTCGGATTACGTTCCAATATAGAGATGCTTCGTCCATCCTGCGCCGAGTGTAAATAAATCACGCCATCCTTATAACCGAAATTCATCGGTAATACATAAGGCGTTCCATCTGTATCCGCCATGCCCACAAAGCAAACATCGCTCTGACGGATAATCGATTCGATCTGTTCCTTGTCCGTGTGTATAAGTGTCTTCATATTTCTTTCGTTTAAATCTAACTTGATGCAAAATTAAAAAAATCATCTGTTTCTGCAACCCTTTATAACCTGCACTCGTCTATTAAGAAAAGAACCTAAAAAATTAAAGACGATGAAGACGAGAGTATCACATTTTTATATTCTGTATACAGATGGTCGCGGTTTGCGGATTCGCAGCCGACAAACGTATCGATGGAAATGGGAACCCGGAAACCCGGGAGATAAAGATTAGCGATTACGACGAGATCACGTTCGTTGGCTCCGCTGATTTCGAGTATGAACAGTCGGATAAAGCGCCTTATCTATCCGTAACGATCGATGAGAACTTATTTGATTACCTCGTGACCGAAGTAGAAGGCGGTACGTTAAAGATCTATCCGAAATCTATCAAGAAAGGTTTTAATAATAACTCCTACGACTTGAGGCCGACCGTCTACAAGATAAAATCCAACTCCAAGGAACTAAAAGAGTTGAATACGGTAGGTTCCGGCAGTTTCATTATCAGCAAACCGACGAAAGTAAACCGGATGGAGATCAATATGGCCGGTAGTGGAAACGTTGAGTTGAGAGGCCCCGTAAAAGGTTACAAGCTTGAATGTAACATGGCCGGTAGCGGAAATATCATCGCCAAGGATATACAGCTGGACAACCTATCTTGCAGCCTCGCCAGCAGCGGGGAAATCGAGGTAATAGGAACCGTAGATCGTGCCTCATTCAATGTAGCGGGAAGTGGTGAGATTAAAGCCTTTGACTGCCAAGCACGTAAAGCAGAGTGTAATATCGCCAGCAGCGGCGAGATCAGCGTATATGCCACGCAAATCTTGGATGCTAATATCGTAGGTAGTGGCGAGATCCATTACAAAGGAGATCCGGAGATCAGTAAGTCTATCATGGGTTCCGGCTCGATCAACAAAGTCAAATAAACATTTAATACATACGAACGATGAAAACAAAATTAGTAGCGGTAATAGCCCTCATCTTTTGTGCCTTCATGGCAGAGGCTAGTAAAGTAGAAGGAAATGGGAATATAATTACGAAAGAGATATCGGTAGATAACTATAGCGAGATCGAACTGGGTGGAAATATCGAATATTCCGGCAATAATTTTTGGGGAAATAGAAGCAACAAGAAATTACCCGGTATTCAAATATACGCATGGACGAAGCGCTTCCTTGAAAATTACGATCGACGAGAATCTATTCCCACTCCTCTCGATCAAATCCAATAACGGACGGTTAGCTATCCGCATACAAAACGGGACCCGTATCAAACCGACCCAGTATGTAATCGAAGGAAGCTCGAAGACTCTGAAATACTTAAAGACTTCCGGCCCGATGGATTTTGAGGCGCAGAACGCTTTTTCCGAGGATCAACTGGAAATCAAGATTTCCGGCTCCAGCGACGTAAAGTTCCCACATAACGTGAAATTACGATTAGGTGAGTTCTCGGTATCCGGCTCCGGCGATCTGGTTTTTGCAGATTTGGACTGCAAGAATCTTACCAGCAAGGTTTCAGGCTCCGGAGACATCACCTTGAAAGGTAAGGCGGACGAAGCCCGCTATTCCGTATCGGGCAGTGGAGATATAAAAGCATACGACTTATCTGTCAATGATTTGAGTTGCTCGGTAAGCGGTAGCGGAGATGCCCGTGTTTATGCCAAAGATAACATGAACCTATCGGTTTCGGGCAGTGGAGACATCCGCTATAAAGGCCCGGCGAACGTGAATAAATCAAAGTCCGGCTCTGGATCCATTCAAGGCGCAAATTGATCGAACACACACACTTTTTTTAATACACACATTATCAAATTTAAAAAAGCTACTAGATGTGATATCCGGTAGCTTTTTCTTGCTATTTTGTAACCAACTCTTTATTTATAGAGTCTAAATTAAAAAGTAGAATCATAAAAAACGATACTTATGAAAACAAAGGCTATCTTATTAATGGTATTTTTCCTAGGATGGGTCACTACCGGTTGGGCCGCAGATCATGTAAAAGGCGATGGTAAATTGACCTCGAAAAAGATTTCTGTCGCCGATTATAACGAGATTAAGGTGGATGGCGTAATTGATTTCAATTACGAGCAATCCGATGATCCTTCCACCGTGGAGGTTACCGTAGACCAGAATCTTCATCCCTATGTCAATATCGAGGTGAAGGATCGTGTCTTAACCATCGCTTTCAAAGGAGCGAAGGTAGATCATTTCACGAAGTTTATCGTAAAGACGAATTCTAAATGGCTTGCCGCCGCAAAAGTTTCCGGAAATGCCAACTTCATGGTAAACAGTCCGCTTACCGGAGACGAGACCGTTATTAAGGCGAACGCCAATAGCTTGGTGCAACTGAAAGAGACAGTTACGGTCGGTAAACTGGATTTGAATGTATCCGGTAGCGCAAATATGGTTGTCAATCATCTGGAAGCCGACAAGATCGAATGTGATATCGATGGCTCTGGCTCTATAACGATCAAGAAAGGTAATGCGAAAGAAGGAGACTACAGTATCGTCAGCAGTGGTGATATACACGCTTTTGGGTTAGCGGTTCCTCAGCTAAGTTGCAAAGTAACAGGCAATGGCTTAGCGGAAGTACATGCTACCGATAATTTAAAGGCCAACGTAGTCGGTAAAGGAAATATCCGTTATAAAGGCCCGACAGCAGTTCAACAGAGAATAATCGGTAAAGGTACCGTAGAAGAAGTAAAAGAATGAAAACAAGAATTATATACCTATGTCTGCTGGTGATCTTTTCTACGACAGGCTGTATCCCTACACAAACCATAAAAGGAGACGGCAATATCACCACGGAAAACATCCCGGTTTCCGAGTATGACTGTCTTGAGTTAGAGGGAGGAGGCATGGTCGTGAATTACACGCAATCCGACGCTCCTGAAGGTTTGGAAATAAAGACAGACCGGAATATCTTCGAGAAATATGAGTTTAATGTAGAGAACCATAAGCTTAAGATCCGTCCGAAAAAAGAATTCAGGAAACATACGAATTTCCGTCCGACCGAGTTCATGGTTACGGCCAACTCCCGCAATCTAAAGAAACTAGCGGCGGCAGGCAGTACCCATGTAAATATAAATTCCCCTCTACAAGCCGAGGAGTTCGAGGCAGGATTAGCCGGTAGCGGGATTATCCAATTCCACGACACGGCCTCTTTTACAAACCTAAAGATAGAGATCGCCGGTAGCGGAGATTTCGTTGGCCATAAAGTGTATTGTGAGGAATTAAACGGGGATATGGCCGGGTCTAACACGATCGTTCTAGGGGGAACCGTAGGCATAGCTGAATTCTCGATCGCCGGTAGCGGTACAGTACGTGCTTTCGATTGTACCATGGATGAGCTTGAGTGCAAGATTGCCGGTAGTGGAGACATAGAAGCCTTTGTCGTAAACAAAATCAAGGCAGAGATAGCCGGTAGCGGTTCCGTAAAATACAAAGGAGATCCCCAAGATATCCAAAAAAAGGTAATGGGCTCCGGTAAGATCGAGAAGGTGGAGTGATTCTTACAACCACCCCTCCTTTTTATACCATTCGATACTTTCTTCCAAGCCTTTACGTAAAGGATAGGCCGGGATAAAACCTAAATCATCTTGAAGAGGCGTGACATCGCAAATCCAGTTACGCTGCTTCAAGATGATGTATTTATCACTATTTAGCGTCATACTTTTCTTCAACAACTTACCGATCCATTCTGAACAGTGGCAAGCGATACGCACCAATCCCAGCGGTATACGGGCATGCAATACCCGCTTCTTTCCTAAGATATCTTGTATCATACGGGCAAAAGACTCATCCGTGTAGACATCTCCGTCGGCTACAAAATAATGCCGGTTCTCTATCTCCTCTTTCTCAAGGGAAAGGAAGGCCACGGTCGCTAAATCTTTTACATAGATAAACGTGATTCGCTGGGGAATAGCGCCTACGGCGAAATCGAGTCCCGACTTTACGCTTTGTATTTCCATGAAATAATCCTTCTCACCCGGCCCGTATACTCCTGTAGGCCGCAAGATCACGTAAGGAAAATAGGTTTGTTTACGGATGTAGTTCTCCGCCTCTAGCTTACTTTGGCCATAAGCCGTGTCCGGCCGCTGCGGATCGTCCAAGTGTATCGGGCGGAAAGTCTTCTCGTCGCCTCGCCCATAGCTGCTTAGGCTGCTCATCAAGAGGAATTTCTTCGGTTTGCAGCCGGCGGCGGCTAAAGCCTCGATAAATCGATGCGTATTCTCGGCGTTCACACGGAAAAAGTTTCGCTTATCCAATGTCTTCGTCAACCCGGCGTTATGGATCACATAATCCCATGCCCCATGCTCACGGGCAAAGTCTGAGAGTTGAGCCGTAAGCGCTTCCTGATCGCCATATTTCAAGTCGATGAAATGAATCCGCTTATCTTGCAGATGCGCTTTACTGCTACCCGCACGGATACCCGCCCACGTCTCATAGCCACGGCGAAGCGCCTCCTCTACCAAGAAACCGCCGATAAAACCACTCGCTCCGGTTATCAATATCTTCATATCCTTCATTTTTCTTTCATATAAAATGTATAATAATACCACAACAACCCGATCCAATTCAAGAACAGGATCGTCAGCATCCAAAGAATCTTTTGTTTCTTACTGATGAAAGGGTTTTGCGATACGGCCTTACATCCGAACAGGATTACGGCAATACCTACGATATAACCGATCTCCGGCAAGCTTATCCAGCAAATGATTTGTGGTATCATAAAAATAGAGTTATTCGTGAAAAAGAATTATTCGTGTTGGTGTTTCTTCAAGACTCGGTGCGGCAAGTCACCATGCCCCACCAACTCGATCGGACAAGCGTATTTCTCGCCCAACCATTCCTCAGAGACATTCGCTCCCGGGTGATAATGCAAAGTCTCGTTTACGCAAGCGATATTTTTCACCATCGTCAAAACCGTACCGATATCATGGGAAACCAAGATGATAGCGCTCTCTTTATTGATATCTTCCAAGAGCTGATAAAAACGAGACTCGAATCGTTTATCCACATACGAATTAGGCTCATCCAAGATCAATACCTGCGGACGGGAGACAATAGAACGCCCCAATAAGACCCGCTGCAACTGGCCGCCGGAAAGCTCACCGATGGCCCTGCCCGCCAACTCCTCCAATCCCATCTGTACGATCACCTCGTCTACACGCTCTCTCTGGGATCTATTGAATGGACGGAACAAAGGTTTCTCCGCGGATAAACCGGAAGAGATCACTTCCCGTACCGAGATCGGAAACTTCTTATCGATCTGGCTCATTTGGGGTAGATAACCGATCTTCAAGGAAGGAACCTCTACATTTTCATCGTAAAAACGAATCGTTCCGGAAATAGGAGGCAATAGACCTAGTATCACCTTTAAAAGCGTCGTTTTCCCGCCGCCATTCGGTCCGATAATTCCCAAGAAATCATTTTTCCACACATCCAGCGTTTACGTTACGTAAGGCGATCTTATTACCGTATCCGGCGGTAACCTCTCTCAACTCAATCAGCTTGTCCATCGGCTAACGATTTTGCGATATGAATCATTTCCTTACTCCAATCGTAATCCAGCGGATTGATCGGGATCAGACGGCAACCTGTTTCTTTAGCGATCAACTCGGCGTTCTTCTGGTCAAACTCCCGCTGGATAAACACGACTTTCGCATTATGTTTCCCGTGCGGTCTCGACCAGTTCCTTTAATTGTGCGGGAGACGGTTCTTTTCCGTCCATCTCGATGCAAAGCTGGGTCAAGCCATATTCGTTAGCCAAATAGGTCAGGGCCGGATGGTAAATAATAAATGTCTTATTGTCAAGAGAATGTAACAAACCGGAAACGGTCTTTTCCGTCTCTCCGATTTCTTTCGTCAGTTGTTCATAATTCGCTTGGTAATATTCCTTATTCTCCGGGTCCAAAGACACAAAGGCATCCAAAGTGTTCTTGGCGATCACCTTCGCTCCAGAGATAGAGCTCCACGTATGCGGATCGACGCCTCCGGGATGATGATGGTGGTGGTGATCATGTTCCTCTTCTTCCTCGGGGCTTTTAAGTAAATCAATTCCTTCGGACAGGTCAAAAACCTTGAGTCCCGGATTATTATTCCGGATATTATCCATCCAAGCCTGTTCGAACCCGATCGATCCGATCCTTAAATAGCCTTGGCTTTTACCCACCTGCACCATTTGCTGCGGTGTAGGATCATACGTCTCCGGACTTTGCCCTGCCGGAACCACACAATTAATCTTAAATTTATCTCCGGCTATCTTCTCCGCAAAATACCGTTGCGGCTCAATCGTCACGGAAACGATCCTCTCATCTGCCCGCTTATCGCCGCAGGCCATAAGTATCAAGACGAAAAGAGCTGATATCAATACCTTAAATTCTTTCATACCACATATATATTTTCGCAAAGGTAACGAATATCGGGTAATAAGGCAGCAAGGAGACGATTCAAAGTTATCAGGAAGCAGTCTGACAAAATCCCCGTATTACAACCGATAAGTAATAATACGGGGATTTTATAGGGAAAAAATAGGCTACTCTATTTTTACTCGGCCAGCCATTTATTCATCTGTGTAAGGATCCGCTCCTTCATATCCTCCGGCATATTGCCGATACGGGCACGATGGCTGCCTCGGGGCTGGATATAGATTTGCTCGTTCTTCTTGCCTTTGAAAGCGGGAACCATGGCCGCGCTCCACGGGTCGATCTCGCCATAGATGAAGATCATTTTCGGATCGTTGTCTTTCAAGAAGTTATAGATCTTGTGGTACAGAGCCGGACGGAAGTCTACTTTACCGACCAGTTCCTCGGGAAGCATGATACGGTTTAGGTATCCATGGGCGCTATCGATCGTAAGGTATTTCTTGAAAGGTTTTACGTCATAGCCATAATAACCGAGCTCACGGGCAGCTTGTACGAAGAAAGAGATATTCGGCTGGTTCTCGGCGAAATAATCAGGACCGCTGATTTCCATCAAATGATCGAAGAGCGCCTGATCGTCGGCAGACTTGGAAGGGATCATACTTACCGAAGTTCCCCACTGCCAAAGAGCGAATGAATATTCCAGTACGCAATAATCCAATACCTCGGGCATCGGGATACGGAATGTCAGGTTTTTATTCTTACAATAGCTCTCCAATAAAGGAAGCATATCGGACTTACGTTTCAAGACTTCCAATTGAAAATCCTGTATCTTCTCGCGTTCCGCTTTCGTACCTACCTTACGTAAGAAAGGTTCGTGGCGGCCATCCTCTACACCTTTACATAACGGACCGACATAAGGAACGGAGAAATCCACGTCGTCCGGGAAAAAGGCACGGTAAAGCATTGTAGTCTGCCCCCCCTTACTGATACCGGTACTGATCCATTTTCCCGGATAGATCTGCTTGAATGTATTGCGGACGTTATGTAAATCGTACGCAGAGTTCTCGGCGGTCAGATAATCCCAGTTTTTAGGTTCCGGCGTCGACTCCAAGAAATAACGGTACTCCACGAATACTAAGTTCGCATTCAATAGTTTAGATAGTTCTTCTTGATATTTCGGATTGAGCGCATAAGCCGCTCCATATCCTTCGGTCACGATAATGGTAGGACGATCATAACCTACATGGCCTACGATAACCCGTTGCGTAAATGTTCCGGCGGCGGGGTCTTTCGGATCGACCTGCTGAGTAATACGTACTACATATTTCTCCGGATAATAATCGGATTGAAGTTTTTCAATGCCACTAATTCCTTTTAGAGCGGCAAGCTTCTCTTGTAAATCTCCGGGAGCGGCCATTACCGTCATCACCGACAGGAAGAAAAGAAGCAAGAAGTTAAATGTTCTTCTCATGGTAATTTAGTCTTTTAGATATTGTATTGTTCGTAATAATCCCTCATATTTGGCGCGTTTCACCGCCGAATGCGCAAAGATACGATTATAATCCTCACGGCTCAATGCCTTGAGGTCGTCTTTTTTAAGGGAGAGCAAAGAAGGGGTGGGATGAAAGGCTGCTACTGCCGTAGGCATAGCGAAGCGGTTCCAAGGACAAACGGCTTGGCAGGTGTCGCATCCATAGATACGGTTACCTAAAAGGACGGCTTGCTCAACAGGGATTTCTCCACGATGCTCAATCGTAAGATAAGAGATACATTTACGGGCATTCAAACGTTTCGGCCCTTCCAAGGCTCCGGTAGGACAAGCGTCCAAACAGCGGATGCAGGAACCGCAGTGATTCTTTTTGGGGGAATCATAGGTATCGACTACCAAAGTTGTCACGATCTCCCCAAGGAAAAAGAAAGAGCCTTTGCCCGGGATGATTAGATTCGTATTCTTTTCCGATCCATCCCAAACCGGCTTTCCAAGCCCAATAACGCTCTAACAGAGGGGCGGAGTCCGTGAATACACGGGCCTCATTGTTGGAGGGATGATGCTCGGTTATCGCTTTCCATAATTGGCGAAGTTTATCCTTTACGACCCCGTGATAATCTTCTCCGTACGCATAATACGAGATATAAGGTTCCGCCGGATTCCGGAGAACTTTCGGATAATAATTCAAGGCTACTGAGATAACTGATTTGGCACCTTCCACCAAGCCATCCGGATTGAGACGGATTTCCCGATGATTCTCCATGTATTTCATTCCAGCATGGTAGCCTTCCGCGATCCATTGGTCAAAATAAGCCTCCTCGCTCCCGGCCTTCGCTACTTCAGCGATACCGCAAGCGGAAAAGCCTAATTCCATAGCTTTATCTTTTATAAACTGGGAGATACCCATTATTCAAAAACTTTAAACTCGTAGCCTTCCTTTAAGAGCCATTCGACAGCCCGGGGCATTGCCTCACGCATATTACGCTCGGCTTTCAAGGAATCGTGGAAGACGATAACGGAACCATTACGGGTATAGTTCTTTACCACGTTGAAGACACCATTCGGAGTCATATGCGGGCTATAATCGCGGGTGACCACATCCCACATCACGATATGATAATGGCGGCGAAGCCATACTACCTGCGGAAAACGCATATGCCCATGAGGAGGCCGAAATAAATTGCTGGGAATATATTCGGCTGCCTTCTCCACATTCGCCAAATAATTCTTCGTCCAGAACTTGATACCTTGGATATGGTTGAACGTATGGTTACCGACACGGTGCCCACGATCTATCACCATCTGGAAGACCTCGGGATGCTTACGTACATTATCCCCTACCATAAAAAAGGTAGCCTTGATCCCATACGTATCCAATATATCTAAAACCCAAGGGGTAACCTCGGGAATCGGGCCGTCGTCGAAGGTGAGATACACACACTTCTTCTCTGCCGGTATTCGCCAAGTTACCCCCGGGAACAGTGCCCTGTAAAACCAAGGCGGTTGTTCTATAAACATACTTTGTTAGTCTTTTGCCACTGATCCGTACGCCATACGGTAATTATCAAATTCCTCTTGATAAGGCTTAGCGAACTCCGGATTGTATTGTTTGCTCACACGCAATACCTCTTGGAGAACCGCCAAGTTATGACCTAAATCACTCTCGACAGATGATAATTGCCCCGGACGCAAACGGAAATACCAGTTTATACTGCGCAACGCATTGTCCGCTATACCTTTATAAACCATCTCCGCCTTCTCCTTCTGGCCCAACTCGTAATACAGCTCACCTAAAGAAAGAGCGCTATAATCCAACGGAACATTCTCGGGAGGCAATACTTCCATCGCCTTATCCAATACGTTCAGTGCTTTCTCATTCTTGCCCTCAGCGACCAAAGCGGCAGCCAGCTTGCTGAACAATGCGATACGATAGCTCTTGCACATCCGCATTACATTCTCATCCAAGTACACACCCGGCGTATTGACACCACCCCATTTGAACTTATTCATCACGTTGTCATACATCTTCTCCGTATTGATCGAACGAACAGTTCCCTGTGTCTCCATCGGAACGATCTGATAAGCCATACCGGTCTGCTGGAAGTACGGATCCAATTTCACGAACTGATCCGGGCTTACGGTAATCGCGTAATAGATCGGACGGTTCCAGTCATTCGTCTGCAACATATCCAAGATAATCAACTCTTGCTTACCCAAGACATCCTTGCCTTTCAAGTCAATCTTCATCTCTTTCTGCAAATACGGCAAGTTAGCAGTATCGATCACGCCAGCAGCCATAACCGCGGCGGAATCTACCCCCATCGTCAATGTCTGCGCAGGAATATAATCTAATTCTTGATTGATACCCGGGATCTTCTTAAACTTCGGATCGTTACTACGAACGAAATCAAGAGCGGTCTTCAGATCAATCGATTTATCCGTCATCGGGAATACATAAGCGGCATCACGAGTACCTTGCACATAATCCTCCGGTTGCCAAGAGATTGGAAGCGGATCGGATTCGTATGCTTGCTTCTTCATTTGGTTGATATACCAGTCGGTTTGCAAATAGCTCGTATTACATACACGTACATCCGTACGGATACCTTCCACCTCCTGTGCGTACCACAACGGGAATGTGTCATTATCACCATTCGTAAATATGACAGCGTTCGGCTCGCAAGATTCCAAATAGTTCGCACCGAAATCACGGCAAACATAACGGTTCGAGCGATCATGGTCGTCCCAGTTCTGCGCACCCATCTGGATAGGAACCAACAAGCAGAGTACCGTAGCGACAGAACCCGCTATCACCGGAGATAACTTGCCATACTTCTGCAATCCTTTCGCCAAGGCCGCCACACCGAAACCGATCCATATACAGAACGCATAGAATGATCCGGCATACGCATAGTCTCGCTCACGAGGTTGATACGGCGTCTGGTTCAAGTAAAGCACGATCGCGATACCCGTCATAAAGAACAAGAAGAACGTGATCCAGAATCCCTGAATGCCCTTCTTTCCGGCATAAGCTTGGAATAGAAGCCCCAAGATACCCAATAGAAGCGGTAACATATAATATACGTTATGCCCCTTATTGTTGATAATATCGAACGGCATATCCTCTTGCGGGCCCACTAAAGCCTCATCAATAAACGGAATACCGGTTATCCAGTTACCATTCGAGACCTCACCGTTACCTTGTATATCGTTCTGCCGTCCGGAGAAGTTCCACATGAAATAACGCCAGTACATGAAATTCAGCTGATAAGCGAAGAAATAACGCAAATTCTCGGCAAATGTAGGTTTCATCACCGTCACCATCTCACCGCAACGGTTGAACTTCACCGGTGTACCTTTCACTTGTGCCCACTCCTTATAAGCAGCCACATGACGTCCGTCGCTACTATACATACGGGGGAAAAGCATACTCAACTCATCCACGTATTCGTATTCCGTATCGTAACGAGAGATATAATAATGATCCTTCTCGTTTTTATCTTTCTTAATGACACGGCTCCAAGTCGGCTCACCCTCTTTCGATACAGGTACACAAGTGCCGCCTTGGTTCTCACGCTTCACCTCAGAGACATAGGTCTGACCGTAGATCAACGGAGTCTTACCGTATTGCTCGCGAGCCAAATAGGTACGCAAGGTAAAGATATCTTGCGGAGCGTTTTGGTTCATAGGCGTATCGGCTGTCGCACGGATCAATGTCAAGGCATAGGATGAATAACCCACTACAATTACCATCAAGCAGACCAAGATCGTATTCAGCATCTTGATATTTACCTTCTTGCTCATGAACAAATAAGCCGTCAAGGCAGCCGTGAGGATCACGGCGATCACGTAACCACTACCGATAAACGGAATACCCAACAATACGATCGAGAGAATAAAGGATATCTTCATCCGCACCGGATGGATCTCGTCTTGCATCGTCTCCCAGATCGCCCAGATCAAGGAAGCCGCCAAGATAATTACGAACGCATATACACCCGAGTTATACGGCATACCGAACGTATTGACAAACAACAGCTCGAAATAACCGCAAACCTCAACCAAGCCTTGTACGACACCATACATCATCAAGCCCACGATAGCGAACGACACCAATAAAGCGATCAGCGTACCCTTCATCGTAGGATTCGGGAATTTCTTATAATAATATACCAGCACGATAGCCGGGATACACAATAAATTCAGCAAATGGACACCGATACTCAGACCCATCAAATAAGCGATCAGCACGATCCAACGATCGGCATGCGGACGATCGGCGGCTTCTTCCCATTTCAGGATCAACCAGAATACCAAGGCGGTAAACAAGGAAGAATAAGCATATACCTCGCCCTCCACGGCGCTAAACCAGAAAGTATCGCTAAACGTATAAGCCAAAGAACCTACCAAACCGCAACCCATGATCGTAATCATCTGTCCCAGAGACATCGTCTTATCGTCTTCCACGATAATCTTACGAGCCAAATGAGTAATACTCCAGAAAAGGAATAAGATCGTCAGGCCGCTAAAGAGGGCGGACATCGTATTGACCATTACCGCCACCTTGGAAGGGTCCGAGGCGAACTGCGTAAATAAATTGGCTGTTAACATGAAGAAAGGAGCTCCGGGCGGATGCCCTACTTCCAATTTGTATGCCGAAGAGATAAACTCACCACAATCCCAGAAACTGGCGGTGGGTTCCATTGTCATCAGATAAACGGTAGAAGCGATCAAAAAAACGACCCACCCCAACACGTTGTTGATTAGTTTGTACTTTCCCATACTTTGTATAAGTGTGATAATTAATTGTTTCTACTTGCATACCCACACGGGCAGTCGGCCGCAAAGGTAATCATTTACGTTTAATACCTAACGTTCCATTCCCCTATAAATTATATAGAATAGATTAGAATTATATTAAACAAACCTTATCACTCAAGTGTTAATAGAATAGTTGAGTATTAAAATTATAGGGAGATGAAAGAAAATTATGAACTAATTGATAATGAAGAACGCCACCAATATGAATTTCATATAGAGCGATACGTTCCCAGAATAGAGTATATAAAAAATAAGGATGGGGTAATTTATCTCACCCACACTGAGGTTCCCATGGAGCTTGGAGGTAAAGGAATTGGTAGCCAATTGGTGGAGAAAGTGCTCTTGGATATCGAGAAGAAAGACTTACGTCTCGTTCCGTTATGTCCGTTCGTAGCTGGATATATCCAGAAGCATCCGGATTGGAAACGCATCGTAATGAGTGGTATACATGTTTAATATTTATAACAAAATTATATGGGCAAGAAGATCGAATATACGAATGGTGAACTCACCATTATCTGGCAACCGGAGTTATGTCAACATGCCGGTATCTGTGTAAAGACTCTTCCCGGTGTCTATAAGCCGAAGGAGAGACCCTGGATACAGATAGAGAACGCGACAACCGCGGAATTAATTGCCCAAATCAATCAATGTCCGTCTGGCGCGTTGACATACCGAATGAATAAAGAGGTGAAATGAGGCCCCCCCGCCTGTCTCATCTTGATAGAAAGGAGTATTCCGTATCGGATACTCCTTTTTTCGCCATAAGGACCTCTTTCTATGATTTTTTGCTAGTTTTGTGATCTAGATTCACTATCAATGAAACAAATATGATAAAAAGACATTCTATCTTAACGGCAATCCTGCTTTGTTTCGTCGCTTTCACACAAGTGATGGCACAAGAGATGCAGGAACCCGAACCGCTTCCGATCGACCCAAAGGTTCGATACGGGAAATTGAGTAACGGATTGACCTACTACATCCGTCACAACGATCAGCCCAAAGACCGGGCAGACTTTTACATCGCCCAAAACGTAGGCTCCATCTTAGAGGAAGAGAATCAACGAGGTTTGGCTCACTTCTTGGAACATATGGCATTCGACGGCAGTAGGAACTTCCCGAATAACGGGATGGACGAATATATCGAGAGTGTAGGTATGCGCAGCGGGGAAAACTTCAACGCCTATACCTCCTTTGATGAGACCGTCTACATGATTACCAACGCCCCTGTCAACAAAAGCGGCGTGGTTGATTCTTGCTTATTGATCCTTCACGATTGGTCCGGGTTCCTAGCCTTGACCGACTCGGCTATCCAGAAAGAACGTGGGGTCATCCGTGAGGAATGGCGTACCCGACAGGATGCCCAGACTCGTCTATGGGAGCAGCAACTACCCAAGATGTACCCGGGAAGCCGTTACGCGAACCGGATGCCGATCGGTTCGATCGACGTGATCGAGAACTTCAAGCCGGACGAGTTGCGGGCTTACTACAAAAAATGGTATCGTCCGGACTTGCAAGCGATTATCATCGTGGGAGACGTAAATGTAGATCAAGTGGAGGCAACGATCAAAAAGATGTTCGCCGATGTCCCTGCCCCGGTCAACCCGGCAAAACGGGAACAAGTATCGGTTCCCGACAATGATCTACCTCTGATCTCGATCGCCAAAGACAAGGAGGCATCCAATACGATCCTTTATATCTTCTATAAACACGATAAATTGCCCAACGACTTGAATCGTACGATTGCCGGATTGGTAAAGGACTATATCCAGCAAATATGCGCGTCGATCATGGACGAGCGTTTCGATGATATCTTACATCAAGCGAATCCTCCGTTTATCTATGCCCAAGCCTACGACGATGATAATTTCATGATCGCGAAGAGCAAGGGAGCATGGACCGTAGCCGCTCTTGCCAAGGAAGGCGAGATCGATTCCACACTGACCACGCTTGTCAAAGAGACCCAACGGGTAAAACAATATGGCTTTACGCCATCCGAGTATGAACGGGCACGCATCAACGTGTTGAAACAATACGAGTCCGCTTACAACGAGCGGAATAACCAAAAGAACGACGCTTATGTCCGTGAATACGTGAACCATTTCACCAACGGCGGTTATATCCCGGGCATTGAGATGGAATACACGCTATTGAACCAGATCGCCCAGAATATCCCGGTAGAGCAAGTCAACCAATATATCCAAGATATGATCGGAGAGGATAATATCGTGATCGGGTTAACCGGACCGGATAAAGAAGGTATAAAATACCCGACCGAGGAGAACCTGCTCCGTACGTTCCTCAAAGCACGACAGATGCCGGTAGAGCCTTATAAGGAAACTGTCTCCAACGAGCCTTTAGTCCCGACCTTGCCGACCCCGGGCCGGATCACGGAGACAAAGACCGGCCAGCGCTTCGGAGCGACAGTATTTACCTTAAGCAATGGTATCAAGGTGGTATTGAAGCCTACCGAATTCAAGAAGGACGAGATCATCATGACCGCTACCAGCCCGGGAGGAAGCACTTTATTCGGCACGAAGGATATTGATAACTTAAAAGTTTTCAATGACGTGATCGAGATAGGTGGATTGGGCAATTTCTCCGCCACGGATCTAAGTAAGCGTCTGGCCGGAAAGAAGGTATCTTGCGCCCTATCGCTCAGTCAAGATAGTGAGAACGTGAACGGAATGGCCGCTCCTTCCGATTTGCGAACCTTATTCGAGTTAATTTACCTTAGCTTCACGGCTCCCCGCATGGACGAGGAGGCCTACGCATCTTTCGAGACACGGACAAAAGCGCAATTGCAGAATATGGAGTTAAATCCGATGGTCGCTTTCAGCGACTCTTTGTCTAAAGCGGTTTACGGAGATAATCCTCGTGCGTCACGTCTTCGTCCACAAGATTTCGAACATATCAGTTATCCTCGTATCATGGAGATGCGCAAGGAACGCTTCTCGGATGCTTCCGGTTTCGTATTCACGTTTGTAGGTAATATCCAGATTGATAGTATCCGTCCGTATATAGAGCAGTATTTAGCGACATTGCCATCCCAAGGAAAAATTGAGAAGGGAAATCCGGCGGAGGTTCCATCGACGCGTAAGGGAGACTATATGAATCGATTCAACCGCTCCATGGAAATCCCGAAAGTAACGGTAGCCAACCTCTATACCGGACAGATGGAGTACAATCTGGAGAATATCATCACCGCTACCGCATTGAAACAAGTTATGGACTTGGTATATTACGAGAAGGTACGCGAGAAAGAAGGAGGAACGTATGGCGTTGGTGTATCCGCTAGAATCTCACCTTTCCCGGAAGGAAGAACGACATTACAGATATTCTTCGATACGGACCCGGCTAAGTGGGAGCAGATGAACACGATTGTCCGCAATGAGTTGAAACGGCTTTCCGAGGTAGGCCCTCGTCAAGAAGATTTCAAGAAAACACAGGATAACCTGCTGAAACGTCATGCGGAAGTCTTGCAGGAGAACAGCTATTGGTTGAACGTATTGGATGATTATTATTATAAAGGATTTGATACCGATACGGATTATGAGTTGATTGTTAATGCGTTGACTCCCGAGAAGATAAAGGCATTCGCCCAAAAGCTTTTGGGACAGGGTAACCGGGTAGAAGTTATCATGCAACCCTAGTTACTATTTTGAGGGGATGAGACGGGGCACGCCCCGTCTCTACTTTGATTTCTTTAGTTTAAAATGATCGAATCCTTCCCCATAAACCCCGATTACGGCGCTTTGGGATACAAAGGCGGTCGGATCAATATCATTAATGATACGGAAAATCGTAGTGGATTGCCGTTTTTTAGCGAGTACGAACATCATCTTCTGTTCTTGCCCCGTATATAACCCGGTAGCATCGATCACCGTAACCCCTCGATGCAACGCATTAATCTCCTTACCAATCTCTTGATACTTCTTCGAGATGATAAAGAATTGCACGGACTGGCGGGCACTGTTCACGATCTGATCCAGCACGAAACTACAAACATATAACGTTACGAAACCATATACCACTTTCTCCCAATCCTTTAGCACGAAATAACTGGAGGTGATAATAATCATATCGCAGATCATCATGACCCGCCCCAGCGTTATATCCCGGTATTTATTGATGATAGCGGCAATAATATCCGTTCCACCCGTACTACCGTTCGAGGAGAAAGCGATACCGATACCACTTCCGCAGAAGGAGGCTCCCAGCACACATGCCATAAACGGTTGATCTTGTAATAAATGCATCCCGGCTGTCAGCTCCTGGATAAGGGACAAGAAAAAAGTAAGCGTAAACACGGCGAAGATCGTCTTGATACTGAACTTAAAACCTAATATTTTCAAGGCAAGCATCAGCAAGACGGCATTAATGAGGAAGTAAGTGTACTGAACGGGAAATCCCGTAGCCCAGAAAACAATGGAAGCGATACCCGGCACTCCACCTGTCGTAATGTCATTCGGCAAAAGGAAAACGGTCCATCCGATACCGTAAAGGATCATCCCAAGAGCGATCATTAAATAGTCCCGTGTCTCCCGAAGCAGGACTTGTCTGGATAAGGAAGAAATTGATAAAGTAGATTTCATCTCATTTGTTTATTTTTAGCGGGCGCAAAGGTAATGAAAGTTATTGATAGGAAATGCTTCACCTTATATTTAGCCGGAAATATAATGGTTCACTTTCCCCTATTTACAGAGACGTAAGCAAAAGCCAAGGAATGTTAACTATTTATCAGTAATAACCCCTTTTATATAACATCACCTTTATTTAGAAAAGCTCTATAAACGAGAACATGAAGGAGAAAGCAGGCATTTATACGCCTTTTCCACACAAAAAGACCCGTTTTCGATAAGAATACCCTCGTTAGATTACACATATAGTCCCGTTCACCCACGCCTGTACAGGCGTAAACCCACACATATAGTCACGATAGGCTACACATATGGTCATAATGGGCGATATGACTACCTTATAATGGGCATTGTTGCCCCCTAACGACTGGGCCATAAGGCATAAGATATGAGATAGGATGAATTAATTTCGCTAGAATAAAAGGCCGTTTTTCAACAAGTCACTAGCGGATAGACGATTGCTGTTTTTTTCTTTCGTTTTTAGGAGACGAGACGTACTTTGGCCCGAAATAATCGATTCTCAAGGACTTCAGTTTACAAATTGTCACATTGATATTCTAACCAGAACACGCATAAGCCCTTTCATCCAATTGTAGAGACGGGGCGTGCCCCGTCTCTACAACCAAGTATGTATGAGCTGCAAATATAGACTTACAATCTCACATTCTCCATTTCCTCACACTTCTCTTCCCGCAAGCGTTGAATATCCTTAAGCTGGCGGTCGAAAAACATGAGCAAGTCATTGATGAGCCGTCCGTTCTGGGATAAAAGCAAAACCCCATCCATCAATTGCGTTGACAGGTAGCGAACTTTCATATTACTTACATGTTGATCGGGACGCTGCAGATAAACGGCCATACATCTGTACAAAATTGGTGCTATTTGTATCCACGGCAGTTTTAGACCTACCAACAGATTTTTAACGCTTTGCAACTGATGGTTCAGATAATCAAGGTCATCCGCATCTCTCTCAAAACAGAAAGCTTCTTTCAAGCGTCGTGCCTCTTCCTTAAAAAATACATCACTCAACATTTCCATGTTCGAAACCGGAGCGTCTTGCTCTGAACCGACAGGTTCAGTTACGGAATAGATCTTTTCCTCTTCCATAATATATTAGTTGTAAGCAGGCGGAAAAAAGAACGGTCCCGCCTGACCCGTTGCTAAACACTTTACCAGAAAGCTGGAGGCACATTAATGCACTCCACGGGGGTACGGAACCGTCATATCGGATCGGTTACAGGCAAAAAAATGCCTGCAACCGAATAGAAGCAGGTATTCTACTCTGCTTTCTGGTTTTAAAATGTTTAGCATTGCAAATATACTTCTTTTTCCGGATATCCAACCTATAAAGGATAAATAATGTCTCAGCGGAGCTTTCATCGTACCGGATGCCGTAATCCATCAGGGTGCCGGTGCCCCTGCCCTTGCCGTCCAGACCGATCACACCTTCCAGCGTATCGTAGGGACGGCCGGTGGCAGCCAGCAGGGTGTCCCCCGCCCGCAGCAGGCCGAACAGCGCCACAGCCAGCGTGTGGGTGCCGCTCTGGAACTGGCTGCGTACGAGGGCATCCTCTGCGCCCATCACCTCGGCAAAGATCTGCTCCAGCTTTGCGCGGCCGGTATCCCACAGGCCGTAGCCGGTGGTGCCCAGCATATCGGTGGAGGACATCTGGGTATCCGCAAAGGCTTTCAGCATTTTGAGCTGGTTAAAATCGCGGATCTCCTCCATATGGCGGAAGTAGGGCTGGCACAGCTCCATAGCCTTTTCGTCCAGCGCCAGAACTTCGGGTTTGTAATTGAAAAAGTGGTTCAGCATTGACATTATAATGGTTCCTTAATTTATGATTTGGGATAAAGCTTACATGAATTGACGCGTCAGCCGACAAACTACGATGGCACATAACGAATATACTCCGCAAGCTTTTCAAAGCCAAGCCGGGTATAAAAGTGCACCCGCTCCGGGCTGCAGAGAAACACCGGGTGCTCCCCCTTGGCGGCAAGCTCGTTCGCCATCTGCACAATGAGCCGCCCGCCGATGCCCTTGCCCCGCAAAGGCTGGGCTGTCTGCCCGCAGGCCATGTAGGCCTGCCTGTTCGCAAGGGCATAGGCCCCTACCGTGCAGATCGTTTCACTCCCCTGCCGCAGCGCCCACACAAGAGCTTTGCCGCGGGTGCGCTTTGTGCAAAGCTCGGAGTAAAAGTCCTCCTGCTTTGCCGTATCCGCCGGGTAGAGCGCCTGTGCCACATCCATGGCAGAGGGTTTTCTGTCAAGGGTCAGTCCGGCCCAGATCGTCTCGTCTGCAGCGGGCAGCGGCAGAGCCTTGCCGGGTGCAAAGCCGAATACGGTCAGCGTTTCAGCTTTGCACCACCCGGCAGGCGGTGGGCATTCGTTTTCGTCTAAAATGATGCTCTCACACCCGCAGAAAGCCAGAAAGCTGGCCAGCTCTTCCGGGTTTGCGTGCCCTGCTGCCCATGCGGTGCTGCCGCTGAGTTCCAGTGCCAGTGTAGGTCCTGCGTAGAATCGCCACGGCTGGCTTTTGCTAAAAAGGGCAAGATCCAGCGGCAGGGTCGCCCCCAGCACCCATTTCCCCCGGGAGGCATTTAAAAAGCGGGCGCGGTGGGCTTTTGTGCTGATCTGCGCGATCACTTCAGCTCGTTGACGATCTTCTTGAACTCGCGGCCGCGCACCTCAAAGTTGGGGTACAGGTCAAACGATGCGCTGGCCGGGGACAGGATGATGATGTCACCGGGCTTTGCGCAGGCACGGGCCAGCTCCACAGCGTGCTGCATGTTGTCGGCGTGCTGGATGGGCAGCTCTGCTTCGTTGAAGTTCGGGTCCTCGCGCACAGCCTTTTCGATGCGGGGGCCGGTGGCACCCATCAGCACAAGGTTCTTCACGTGGGCCACCACTTCCGGTGCCAGCGGCTCATAGGGAATGTGCTTGTCGTAGCCGCCAGCGATCAGAATGACCTTCTGGTTAAAGCTGCGCAGACCGGCAATGGTGCGCGTCGGGCTGGTGCCGATGGAGTCGTTGTAGTACAGCACGCCGTCCAGCGTGCGCACCGGCTCAATGCGGTGCTCCACACCGGTAAAGGTGCTGCCCACCTTCTGGATGGCTTCCACGGGCACCTCGCCCCACACGGCAGCGGCAGCAGCCAGCAGGTTTTCAATGTTGTGCAGGCCGCGCAGCTTCACGTCTTTCTGGGCCAGGAAGGGGGTCACAACGCCATCCTCGGCCATGCAGAGCATGTTGTCCTCCTTGCGCAGGAAGGCACCGTTGTCGGTATCGTGCAGGCGGGTGAACCACACCTGCTTGCCCTTGCAGTCGGACTGCATGGAACGGCTGATCTCATTCTCATAGCCCAGCACAGCGCGGCAGGGCTGCTTCTGGTACAGCAGGATGTTGCGCTTGGCATCAATGTACTCCTGCATGTCCTTGTGGTGGTCCAGATGGTTGGGGGTGACATTGGTCACCACGGCAATGTTGGGGCTGGAATGCATGCTGATGAGCTGGAAGCTGGAAAGCTCCACCACAGCCACATCCTCGGGAGCCACCTCGGGCAGCATGGGCAGCAGAGCTGCGCCGATGTTGCCGCCCAGATGCACCTTACGGCCTGCGGCCTCGTAGAACTTGGAGATCAGGGTAGTGGTGGTGGTCTTGCCGTCGGAGCCGGTCACGGCTACGATCTCGCAGGGGCAGAAGTCGAAGAACAACTCCACCTCACTGGTGACCATGGTGCCTGCGGCCATGGCATCCTGCAGGGGCTTTTCAAAGTAGCCCACAAAGCCCGGGGTGCGCATGATGATATCCTGACCCTTGAAGCCATCCAGATAGTTTTCGCCCAGGCTCAGGTCAATGCCCAGCTCCTTGATGGTTGCAGCGTAATCGCCAAAGTCCTCCACGCTCTTTTTCTGGTCGCACAGGGTCACATGGGCACCCAGCTCCACAAACTCCTTGATCAGGGTCTTGTGGCTGACACCGGCACCAATGAAGGCCACTTTTTTGCCTTTGATGAGTTCAATCAGTTTCTGCTGATCCTTCTGCATAAAAACAGTTCCTCCTCCATAATATCGTATTCAGAACGCACCTCAAAACGGGTGCAGAGATGTTTCGCTGTACCATTATAGTCCATTTAGCCGCAATTGGCAACGGAAAAACGCCCTTTTTGCCCCAAAAAGCAAGGTAAATTCACAATTCTGCAATTGTATTTTGCCGCTGTTTCTGCTACACTTGTCGAAGCAGAGTGCTTTTTGTATACAAAAAGCCTTTTTTCGCAAATACCATAGAATGAGGTCATCCCCTTGAAACAGTTCTTCCGTATTACCGCAGCAGTGCTTGCTGCTGCGTTCCTGCTTGCGCTCACCGGCTGCGGCAGCAGTTCCAGTGCGCCAAGCTTTACATGGTTCGTGGATACCATTCCCGCAAACCTCGACCCGCAGGTGGCTTCTGCTGCCCCGGACGTGATCGCCTGCGAGAACCTTTACAGCGGGCTTGTCCGCAAAAAAGCGGATGGCGAGATCGTGCCCGATCTGTCCGAGAGCTGGACGGTCTCCTCCGATGGCAGGACCTACACCTTCCAGATCAAGGACGGCCTGACCTACAAGGCCGTCAAGGGCGCTTCCACGGATCACACCATCACTGCCGAGGACTTTGTGTTTGCATTCCGGCGCATATTCCAGCCGCAGACAAATTCCCCTTATGCCGTGGAGTTTGCCGCCCTTGAGAACAGTGCTGCCGTGCTGGCTGGCACAGCCGATGCCAGCACGCTGGGCGTTTCGGCCGCCGGCCCGCTGACGCTGGTGTTCCGCCTGAGTGAAAAGGACGACAACTTCCTTGCCAAGCTCACCCTGCCCGGTGCCATGCCCTGCGATGAAGCATTTTTTGAGAGCACCCGCGGCACCTACGGCCTGACCGCCAAGACCACCCTTTCCAGCGGCAGCTTCTATCTTTACAACTGGACGGCCAGCGGCCTGTTCCTGCACCGGGATGTCTCCTCCCCCATGATCGGCAGCCTGCGTCTGGTGCAGAACACCGGCAGCACCGGCAAGAGCGCCGCCCAGCTCATTGCAGACGAAAAATGCTCCGCCGCGCTGGACGACACCGGCGAGGATACCTCGCTGCAGTCGGTGGATTACTCCGACACCACCTGGGCACTGCTGTTCAACAGCGCCGAAGATTCTATGTTTGCCAATCAGGAACTGCGGCAGGCGCTTGCCGGCATCGCCCGGGAGAATGTGGATGTGCCCTCTTCCGGTCTGTACACCGCTGCCGAGGGTCTTGTGCCCACCGGCCTTTCCGTGGACGGCATCGATTACCGCAAGTCTGCCGGGAACCCGCTGCCCACCATCACCGACCCCCGTACATTGTACCTGAATGCACGGCAGGGCATGGCCAGCTCGGATTTTTCCGGCGTGACCATCCTGCTGCCGAAGGAAGCCGGCCTGACTGAACTGGCCGAACAGATCAACGGCGCATGGCAGAAGGACTGCTCCCTTTTCTTCTCGGTGGAAGAGGTTCCGCAGGAGGAGTTCGACAAACGCCTTGCAGCGGGCAGTTACACCATTGCGCTGGCTCCCATCCGCGCCGAAGGCGGCAGCGTATACCAGATGCTGCAGCAGTTCACGGCCGAGGGCGGCGGCCTGACCGGCTGGTCCGACCCCATCTATTCTCAGCGTCTGGCCGAGAGTGCCCAGCAGACCGGCAACGCCCGCTGTGCCCTGCTGGCCGATTGTGAGCGCCAGCTGCTGGAAGGCTGCGCCGTGGTGCCGCTGCTGGGCCAGAACAGGCGTCTGCTGGTGGCGGACGGCATCACCGGCCTTGTGTTCGACCCCTTCACGCCGGTGCTGGACCTGACCGATGCCCAGAAAAACTGACATTCTCCGGCCCTTGACAATCCCGTCCCTCTTTGCTACAATAAATGAGCAACTTGCAGGGTTAGCTCATCCGGTAGAGCGGCTGCTTCCCAAGCAGCAGGCGGCGGGTTCGGGTCCCGTACCCTGCTCCAAAAACAAACGGCAAACCGTGGAATATCGGTTTGCCGTTTTTGCTTACAGCCGCTCCCTGCAAAATACGAAAGGACTCTGCCATGATCTTTGTTCCCCTGCTGCATTACTTCAAATGCAAAAATTCCTACAGCGGCAACGAATACGGCCTGCGATACCGGATGATCCCCGGCAAGCGCACCGTGCCGGACCCGGACGGCGGCGAGGGTGCCGCAAAGGAGGAAAGCATCCTCACCGTGGACTACTGGCCGGACCCCTGGACCATTGAAAAGACCGACCCTGCCCTGCGGGTGCAGAAGGTGTTTCCGCTCACCGACGAGGGCCGGGAGGCCACAGCCGCTTTTTTGCAGGACGCGTTCAATGCCGATCCTGACCGCTGGAAAAACTGCCCCAGCATGATGGACAGCGACCCGTGGGAGCCGCCTGCTGCCGAAGCCGAGCCGGACAAGCCGAAGGAATAAAACATGATCTATCGTTTAAAAGAACTTAAGGGCGATACCATTGCAGTGCCGCAGCTGGTATTTTCCAAACTGGGCATCGCCGAAGAATACAATGTGCGCGTGGCTCTGTATGTGCTGGCGACCGGCATCACCGACCCGGACAAGATCTGTGCCGACCTCAAGTTGCGCAGCCGCATCAGCGCCGAGAGCGCCCTCTCCTTCTGGGCAGGCGCTGGCCTGCTGGAGCGGTACGAAGAGAACGCTGCACCGGGCGAGGAACCCAGCGCCCCCGCACCCATGACCTGGGCCGAGATTGCTGCGGCCAGCCGCACCGACCCCATGATCTCCAGCCTGATCGACTGCGCACAGACCGGCTTTGCCCGTCCGCTGACCCACAGGGAGATGGAAAAGCTGGTCAACCTTTATATGCAGGAGGGCTTTGCGCCGGAGACCGTGATGCTGTGCACCGCCTACGTTGCCAGCACCGGCCGCAGCACCATGGCCGCCGTAGTGCATGAGCTGAAGGTGTGGCGCACCGAGGGCGTGGAGACCGGTGAGCAGGCCGATGCCCACCTCAAACTGCTGGCACTGCGCCAGAGCCGCGAGCAGTATGTCAGCGGCCT
>ENA-OQBD01000263-OQBD01000263.1-human-gut-metagenome-genome-assembly--contig:-NODE-263-length-29881-cov-2.640653_pt1 | contig 29881 bp, 24 predicted proteins | sample MGYA00242742_ERZ504543 | MGnify/ENA primary metagenome ERZ504543 (study PRJEB26092, sample SAMD00036239) | human gut metagenome | host: Homo sapiens | study: EMG produced TPA metagenomics assembly of...
AGTGGGAAGAGGCGCCGGATTGACGGCGAGGAACGGAAACGCATCCGTGAACCGCAACGGCAGGAACAGGTAATATGCGACGGTCAGCGCAAGATTCGACAATGGCTGCCGATAACTGGTCATATCCTGACCGTCATCTGATATGAGGTGCCGAAGTCGAGCGGTGATCCGACGCCGATACTTCCTATGCCCCGGCCGAGTTCCTGGCCGAGGACGGCAAGACCCCGGTCGGCTTCGACGTCGACCTGTCCAAGGCGCTGGCCGCAGTGTTCGGACTGAAGGAAAACACCGTCTCCTCCACGTTCGATTCGATTATCCCGTCCGTCGGCTCCAAGTACGACATCGGCATCTCCTCCTTCACCGTGACCAAGGAACGCATGGAGGCCGTCGACTTCGTCACCTACTTCAAGGCCGGTTCCACGTTCGTGGTGCAGAAGGGCAACCCGAACAAGGTCGACTCCTCGAACCTGTGCGGCGTGAAGGTGGCTGTGCAGACCGGTACCACCCAGGAAGAGGAAGTCAACAAGGCCAACGAGCAGTGCAAGGCGGACGGCAAGGATGCCATCGACATCCAGTCCTCCAAGCTGCAGACCGATGTGACTACCGCCGTGGCTTCCGGTAAGGCTGATATCTTCTACGCCGATACGCCGGTTGCCGGCTACGCCATCAAGCAGACCGGTGATACGCTCGAGGCCCTCGGCGAGGACGTTGGTGTGACCCCTGAGGCCGTGGCCGTCAAGAAGGGCGATTCCAAGACCGCCGAGGCCGTACAGAAGGCCATCCAGAAGCTGATGGATGATGGCACGTACAAGAAGATCCTCGACACGTGGGGCGTCTCTTCCGGCGCCGTCGACAAGGCCGAGATCAACCCGTCCGTCGAGTAGTTTCGGTTACTATGAAGACTCCCGTTGCCCTGCGGCGGGAGTCTTTTTGTATATGTATGCACTGTAGTGTATAAATATGCTTAACCGTTGATCGTTGCCGTTGAAGCGGCGTAAGAGAGAAGAAGAAACGATTATGCAGTCCACCAAACTGAAGTCCATTATGGCCATTGCACTGAGCTCGGCCATGCTGTTCGCCACCGCCGCTTGCGGCACCTCCGACAAGGCCGATGCCGGTACGGATTCCGCCAAGGGCTCCGATGCCGCCACCATCACCAGCTACGATGTCAGCTCCGTGGAGAAGGATGACACCATCGCCGCACTGCTGCCTGAATCCGTGACCAAGGACGGCAAGCTCACCATCGGCACCAACCCCTCCTACGCCCCGGCCGAATTCCTCGACGCCGACGGCAAGACCCAGATCGGCTACGACATGGATCTCGCCCGCGCCATGGGCAACATCTTCGGTCTCGAGACCGAAATCGTCTCCTCCAACTTCGATACGATCATTCCGGCCATCGGCTCCAAGTACGATCTGGGCATCGCCGCCTTCACCATCACCAAGGAGCGCATGGAATCCGTCGACTTCGTCTCCTACTTCACCGCAGGCATGGGCTATGCAGTGGCCACAGGCAACCCCAAGAACGTCGACGAGAACGACCTGTGCGGTCTGAACGTTGCCGTCGAGACCGGCACCGTCGAGGAAGAGGCCATCAACAAGACCGCCAAGCAGTGCAAGGCGGACGGCAAGAAAGACATCACCATCCAGTCCTCCAAGCAGCAGACCGACGCCACCACCGCTGTGGTGACCGGCAAGGCCGACGTCTTCTTCGCCGATTCCCCGGTTGTCGGCTACGCCATCGCCCAGACCGATGGTCAGCTGGAACAGCTCGGCAAGGACTTCGATGAAGTGCCGAACGCCATCGCCATCAAGAAGGGCGATTCCCAGACCGCCGAAGCCGTGCAGAAGGCCATGCAAAAGCTCATGGACGACGGCACCTACACCAAGATCCTCCAGCACTGGGGCGTCGAATCCGGCGCACTGGACAAGGCCGAAATCAACCCGGCCGTCGAATAGTCGACAAGCTGTCGCGAAAATTCGAATGGGGCGCACTGTTTGTAACACAGTCGCCCCATTCGTGCACTAAGGTTCAATGCTAGTTGCAACTTGCAGTTCAGGCTGCCCAACACATCCAAGGAACCAGATTATGGCGAAGAAAGAAGTCGACGGTGAGGGGCTGAACATCCCCAATCGCATCAAGGCGCTGCCGGTCAAGCGCCCCGGCCCGATTGTGGCCGCAGTGATCGTGGTACTGCTCGCCGCGATGCTCATTCAAGGCTTGATTACCAATCCGCGACTGGATTGGCCCACCGTCTGGAAGTACCTGTTCAACGAGAACGTGCTTGAAGGCATTCGCTATACCTTGGAGCTCACCGTGATCTCCATGGTCGTGGCGATCATCCTGTCGGTGATTCTTGCCATCATGCGCAAATCCATCAATCCGGTGCTGCGCGGCGTCAGCTGGTTCTTCATCTGGTTCTTCCGCGGCACGCCTGTGTACACGCAGCTCATTTTCTGGGGTCTGTTCGCCGTGCTGATTCCCAAGATCAGCCTCGGAATTCCGTTCACCTCGGTGGAGTTCTGGAGCATCGACTCCAACGTGGTGGTCACCGCATTCAACGCCGCATGGATTGGTCTGGCCCTGAACGAGGCCGCCTACCTGTCCGAAATCGTGCGTGCCGGCCTTGAAGCCGTGGACCCCGGCCAGACCGAGGCGGCCAAGGCGCTGGGCATGAACCGCACGCTCATCATGCGCCGCATCGTGCTGCCGCAGGCCATGCGCATCATCATCCCGCCCACCGGCAACGAGACCATCGGCATGCTGAAGACCACCTCGCTGGTCACCGCCGTGCCGTTCACCCTCGAACTGCAGTTCGCCACCAACGCCATCGCCAACCGTATCTACAAGCCGATTCCGCTGCTTCTCGTGGCCTGCTTCTGGTACCTGCTGATCACCTCCATTCTGATGGTTGTGCAGTCCCGCCTCGAGGCGCACTTCGGCAAGGGCTTCGATGCCCGACCGGTGGGCACCAAGGGCAAGCAGACGCCATTGCCGGGTAAGACCGACGGTGAACCGAAGGATGACGTGGACAAGCTCAACCAGACCACATTTGTCGGATTGAATGCATAAGGCGGGAGCGCGATTATGACTACGAATGACATCACCAGTGTTGCCCCGGTCGTGCGCAAGGCGGCTGACGGTTCCGTGATTCCTGCTGTCGAGGCCGTGCAGGTGCACAAGGCGTTTGGGCCGCTGCATGTGCTCAAGGGCATCGATCTAACCGTTATGCCCGGTACTGTGACCGTGATTCTGGGGCCCTCCGGTTCCGGCAAGTCCACGTTCCTGCGTCTGATCAACCAGCTGGAAACCCTGACCGGCGGTTCCATCGAGGTGGACGGCGAACTCATCGGCTACAAGCACGTGACCAAAAACGGCCAGGACATGCTGCAGACCTTGGACGATAAGGAGATCGCCGCACAGCGCTCTCGCCTCGGCATGGTGTTCCAGCGCTTCAACCTGTTCCCGCACATGACCGCGCTGGAAAACGTGATGGAAGCCCCGATCCACGTGCAGCACCAGTCCAAGAAAGCCGCCTGTGACCTGGCCGTGGCCGAGCTTCAGCGCGTCGGTCTGGGCGATCGCATGGACTATTACCCCTCCCAGCTGTCGGGTGGTCAGCAGCAGCGCGTGGCCATTGCCCGTGCTCTGGCCATGAAGCCGGAGATCATGCTCTTCGATGAGCCGACCTCCGCCCTTGACCCCGAACTGGTGGGCGAGGTGCTCAACGTCATGCGTTCCTTGGCCAAGGAAGGCATGACCATGGTGTGCGTGACCCACGAAATCGGCTTCGCCCGCGAAGTCGCCGACCAGATCGTGTTCATGGACGGCGGCGTAGTCGTAGAAAAGGGCGGCCCCCGACATCATCGACCACCCCACCGAGCCTAGGTTTAAGGACTTCTTGCAGCACGTGCTGTAGGAAGGCTCGTTGTTGCAGCTCCAAAAAACGTACGCTGATGAACTCAGCGTACGATTTTTTTGCGACGCCTAATCGCACCCCCATCTCGTGAAGAACGTACGCTGAGTGGTAGTCAGTGTACGGTTTTCACGAAGGGGCATGTTCCAATCCTGCAAAGGCGGCGGTTGGATTCGCTTTGCGCAATAATCGTCCGCTAGGCTGGTGAGCCATGTGTGGAATCGTTGGATACGCGGGAAATATTGAAACGGCATGCGGCAAGCCTTTGGAGGTCTGCCTGCAAGGCCTGGAACGTCTGGAATACCGAGGCTATGACTCGGCCGGTGTGGCGCTGACCGCGCCCGGCATGGATAAGGTGGTCGTGCGCAAGAAGGCCGGCCGTTTGAAGAACCTGGTCGAAGACATCGAGCGCAAGCCGATGCCGCTCGCCACGGTGGGCATCGGCCACACGCGCTGGGCCACCAATGGCGAGCCGAGCGACGTGAATGCCCACCCGCACACCAGCATGGACGGCAAGGTGGCCATCATCCATAACGGCATCATCGAAAACGCCTCTCAGCTGCGTTTCGACCTGCAAGCCGAAGGCTACCGATTCGCCTCCGCCACCGACACTGAGGTGGCCGCTAAGCTGCTCGGCAAGATCGTGGACAAGATTATCGCGGACGAAGGCAAGCCAGACTTGTTCAAGGCTGTGCGCCGTATGGCCCGCATGCTTGAAGGCGCGTTCACCATTCTGGCCACCGACTGCCGCCAGCCGGACATCGTGGTCGGAGCCCGCCATGATTCGCCACTGGTCGTGGGCCTTGGCGAGGGGGAGAACTTCCTCGGTTCCGACGTCGCCGCATTCGTGGCCTACACCAAGCGCGCCATGGAAGTCGACCAGGATCAGGCCGTATGCGTGTCCGCCGACAAGGTCATCGTCGCCGATTTCAACGGCAACGTGGTCGAAAACCCGAAGACCTACACCGTGGATTGGGATGCTTCGGCCGCCGAAAAGGGCGGCTGGGATTCCTTTATGGACAAGGAGATTCACGAAGACCCTGCCGCAGTGCAGCGCACCCTGCTTGGCCGCTTCGACACGAATGGCGACATCACCCTTGATGAAGTGCGTATCGACGAACACGACTTCAAGGCCATCGACAAAATCATCGTCGTGGCCTGTGGCACCGCCAGCTACGCCGGCCAGGTAGCCAAATACGCCATCGAACACTGGGTGCGTATCCCCGTGGAAATCGAACTCGCGCACGAATTCCGTTACCGTGACCCGATTCTGACCCCGCGTACGCTCGTGGTGGCCATTTCTCAGTCCGGCGAAACCATGGATACGCTGATGGCCCTGCGCCACGCGCGCGAACAGGGGTCCAAGGTGCTGGCCATCTGCAACACGCAGGGTGCCTCCATTCCGCGCGAATCCGACGCCGTGCTCTACACACACGCCGGCCCGGAAGTTGCCGTGGCATCCACCAAGGCGTTCGTGGCGCAGATTACCGCCGCCTACCTGCTGGGCCTGTATCTGGCGCAGGTCAAGGGCGCGATGTTCCGCGATGAGATTCATCAGATGCTCGACTCCCTGAAAGACATGCCGCGCAAGATTCAGTGGGTGCTCGACACCCAGCCCAAGACCATCCAGGCGGCCGCCGAGCGCATGGTGAACGCCAACTCCTTCTTGTTCCTCGGCCGCCACGTGGGCTACCCGGTGGCGCTTGAGGGCGCGTTGAAGCTCAAGGAAATCGCCTACACCTTCACCGAAGGTTTTGCGGCCGGCGAGCTCAAGCATGGACCGATCGCGCTGGTGGACGAGGGTGAGCCCGTGGTGTTCATCGTGCCGCCGCAGCGCGGCCGCAATGTGTTGCACGCCAAGGTGATCTCTGGTATCGAGGAGGTCAAGGCTCGTGGCGCGTACATCATCGCCGTGGCCGAGCAGGGCGACCCGGATGTGGAACGGTACGCTGACGTGGTGTTCTGGCGCCCCGCCTGCCCAACGCTGATGAGCCCGCTGGTTGACGTGGTGCCGCTGCAGCTGTTCGCCATGGACATGGCAAAGCTCAAGGGCTACGACGTGGACAAGCCCCGCAACCTCGCCAAGTCCGTGACCGTTGAGTAAGCCACATCGGTATGTGATTGACGAGCCTCATATTCCGTTTGAGATGGACGTGCTGTATGAGGACGAGCGGATCATCGTGGTGGATAAGCCGCATTTTCTGGCTACCATGCCGCGCGGCATGTGGTATCGCGAAACCGCGCTGATCCGATTGCGCGAGCGTCTGGGGGAGCCGGATATCACACCGGCCCACCGTTTGGATCGCATGACTGCGGGCGTACTGGTCTTGTGCGTGATCCGGCTTGCCGTGGAGCGTATCAGATGCTGTTCCAGAACAAGCAAGCCACCAAGGTCTATGAATGTCTGGCATCGTGCGCGCCGATTCGTCGACCGCGATTCGGCACGATTACACAGGCTGAGCCGCCGCGTCCGTTTCCGTTGCTGCGCCGCTCGCACATCACCAAGGAGCGTGGCACGTTGGCCGCCTTCGAGGAGCCGGGCGCAGTCAATGCTGAGACCCTGATCGAGCGCGGCGAACTCATACTTACTTCCGCTGGCGGGAGGTGGCGCGAAGCGCCGGAGGGTGGTCCCTGTCTGGAGAATCCCCCCATCTGCCGCTACACGCTTCATCCGCGCACCGGCAAAACCCACCAATTGCGTGTCCACATGAATTCGCTCGGCCTGCCCATCGTGGGCGACGACTTCTACCCGCGCATCCAGACGCGCCCCTACGACGATTTCAGCCAACCATTGCAGTTGGTAGCACGCATGCTGCGATTCACCGATCCAATAACAGGCGAGAAGCGCGAATTCGTTTCCCGTGTGCCGCTTAAGATCTGATTTCTTATGCATTGAGAGTGTTTTCGCTCATGGTGTCACCATTCATAGAGTTCGGCGGGCTGCGGGGTTTTGCGGACATCCAGCGACAAGCCAAGCTCAGTCAGAGCGCTGAGAATGGTGGAGAATCCGGGATTGGGGACTCGGGCGTGTTCAAATTCGATCAGCCAGCGACGTGACACGCCCAGCCGTTGGGCCATGTCGGTCTGACTGATGCCCTGGCGTTGCCTTTCATCCTTGATAAGCCGCGCGTATTCGGCGATATCCATGACAATCATGTGCAAAATATATCACAGTATAGTAAAGTGTGCAATATTCTGCACATAGTTGGAAATGTGCAGAATATTGCACAACCGAGTCGATTGGTCGGTGCGGAATTGCCTATGGATCACTGGCAGGTGAATCACTGACAGGTACCAGTGGATGCCAGCACATGCCGCTCGTCAGCTGATGTCGCGCACGGAACCGCGTTCGATCAGTTCCGGCGGGATTACGGTTTTGACGCCGACCGGTATCTTCTCGCCTTCGCATTGACGGCGGACCATGGAGAAGGCGGTGGCGCCAATGTCGTCAAAGCGCAGCTTCATGGTCGTCAGGTTCAAGCGCGGAACCATATCTACCAGCGAATCATCGACGCCCACGATGCTGACATCCTCGGGCACGCGCTTGCCCGCTGACTGCAACCCGAGCATTGCGCCGTATGCCATTTGGTCGTTGGCGGCGTAGATGGCCGTGCAGTCGGGGTCGTGGGCCAACGCCAGGCCGGCCTGGTAGCCTGAATCCGCGCACCAATCGCCGATGTACATGCTCGGTACGCGTGCTCCCATTTGTTCCAACGCTTCTCGCCAACCGCGGGCGCGGCTTTCGGCGGCGCGCGAGGTGGACGGTCCGGCAATGTGGTAGACGGTCTTGTGCCCCTTGCTCATCAGGTAATCGACGATAGCGGTCGAGCAGCCATACTGGTCGGCGTCAACGGTGGGGCAGTGGTCGGCGGCGGATTCGCAGATGAGCACGACTGGAAATTCTCGCGGAGGCTTGTATCCGACGAAATCGGAGATGCGTTCCTCCAGCACTACGATGACACCATCCACCGGCTGACGCTGCATGCGATCGATGGCGGCGGAAAGCGTGCGTTCCGCACCGTGGCGCATGGTCTGGATGGTGACTGAATAATCGTCATCGGCCGCGTTGGCCACAATAGAATCAAGGATGCGGGCGTTGCCGAACGTGGCGGTGTTGAACATCACCACGCCGATATCCTGGAAGCGGCCGTGCTTTAGGGCTCGGGCCGCATAATTCGGACGATACCCAAGGCGTTCCATTGCAGCTTCGACACGCTGGCGTGTTTCGGGTTTCACCGCATCGCTGCCATTCGCCACGCGGGACACTGTCTGTGGCGAAACGCCGGCGGCTTTCGCTATGTCTTGCATGGACACCTGTGTTGGCCTCGACATTTCACCCTCGCTTGACTCATTAATGTCGGTGTTTCGTTTGCAGCGCTTATCTTAGGGCCGCTTACGGTAACGATAACATCGTTGTCTTCGTGACCATTGTAGCAGAGTGACTGAGAAACCCTTAATTCAACACGGTACTCAACACGATTGGACAATGTTACAAATGGTGTTATGATGATAACGCAAACATTTTGGTCAACCTTCGAAGGAGAGGGGTTGGGAATGGCTTCAGCCGATATCGCAGCTGCGCCCGTGCATTCGGGCAAGGCTCGTGTGAATAAGCACAAGGCCGATTGGCGTGGATGGAAATTCATGTGGCCTTTTGCGGTGGTGTTCGTGTTCGTGTTCATCGTGCCGATCGTGTACGCCGTTTATATTTCGTTCTTCAAGAAGCAGATGATCGGCGGCACCAAGTTCGTCGGCTTCGAGAACTACGCGCGCCTGTTGGGTGATGGCCAGTTCTGGAGCAGTGTTGGTCGTGTGGCCCTGTTCACGTGCGTGCAGGTGCCGATCATGCTGTGCCTGTCGGCTTTGATGGCCCTGGCGTTGGATTCGATGAAGCTGCATGGCACGAGGTTCTTCCGTATCTCGACGTTCCTGCCCTACGCGGTGCCGGCGGTGGTGTCGACGTTGATCTGGGGTTTCGTGTATGGCGCGAAGTACGGCCTGGTGGGTTCGTTGAACGATTTCCTGGGTACGGACATCGACGTGCTCGCCCCCAGCGTGTTGTTGGCCAGTATCGGGAACATCGTGACGTGGGAGTTCACGGGCTACAACATGCTGATCTTCTACAGCTCGCTGTCGACCATCCCGCATTCCCTGTACGAGGCGGCCAGCATCGACGGCGCGTCGGAGTGGCAGATCGTGAAGAGCATCAAGCTTCCCGAATTACGCGGCAGCCTGGCGATCACGGTGATCTTCAGCATCATCGGCTCGTTCCAGCTGTTCAACGAGCCGAGCATTTTGCAGAACATGGTTCCTGGTAATGCGATCACGACGTATTACACGCCGAACATGTACGCGTACAACCTGAGCTTCTCCGGCAACCAGTCGAACTACGCGGCCGCGTTGGCGATCGTGATGGCCGTGATCACCATGGCCATCGCCTACATCGTCCAGTTGAACAGCCTGAAGGAGCAGATGAAGTGACGATGACCGCTGTTCGTGTTGAGGAATCGATGATGATCGTGAAGGAGCGTATGTGATGAGTGCAGCAACGACTTCGGCCGCCGGTCGCCTGACCGACGGCGAGCTCAAGGCCCGGGAGAAGGCCGCCAGGAAGGCGGAGAAGGCCCGCCAGAAGAGGATCGCCGCCGACGAGGCCGCCGAACGCAGGCGCAGCGCGAAGGCGGGGTTCGCGAACGTGAACAACCCGAGGCGTTCCACGTTGTTGACCGTCCTGTGCGCGGTCTTCGCCGTGTACTGCCTGTTCCCGTTCGTCTACCTTTTGATCAACGCGACGAAGACGCAGGCCGACTTCACCAGTACGTTCGGCCTGGGCTTCGGCAAGACGTTCGCCCTGTTCGACAACATCGCGACCGTGTTCACATACCAGGACGGCATCTTCGGGCGCTGGCTGCTCAACACGCTCCTGTACGTGGTGGTCGGCGCCGGCGGCGCGACACTGCTGGCCATCATGGGCGGCTACGCTCTGGCCAAGTTCCGCTTCCCGGGGCGCAAAGCGGTGTTCGCGGTCATCATCGGCGCGATCAGCGTGCCGGGCATCGCTTTGGCGGTCCCGCAGTTCCTGCTGTTCGCCAAGCTCAGCCTGACGAACACGCCGTGGGCCATGATCATTCCATCGTTGATCAGCCCGTTCGGTTTGTACCTGATGTGGATCTTCAGCGAGCAGGCCGTGCCCCAGGAGCTGCTGGAGGCGGCGCGCGTGGACGGCGCGTCCGAGTTCCGCACGTTCTGGCAGATCAGCCTCCCGTTGTTGGCTCCGGGCATCGTGACGACGGCCCTGTTCACGATCGTGGCGACGTGGAACAACTACTTCCTGCCGTTGATCATGCTCAAGGACGCGGACTGGTACCCGCTGACCATCGGCCTGAACCAGTGGAAGGACCAGGCGAGCACGGCCGGCGGCCAGGCGATCCAGAACCTGGTGATCACGGGCTCCCTGATCACGATCATCCCTTGGTCATCGCGTTCCTGTGCCTGCAGAAGTACTGGCAGTCCGGTCTCGCCGCAGGCGCCGTCAAGGAGTGACCGTACTTTGGCTCCCTTCTGGTGGAGGGAGCCGAGATAAAGGCATAACCACTAACAGAAGGAGGCACCTATGCAGATATTCGCATTGTTGAGAATTGTGCAGGTGCCTCCTTGTGTGTCTGTGCAACGTGAGGAATTTATTCCCGTAGACGCAGATTATCGATAAAATTCAATAAAGGAACTGAATCATCATGGAACGTAAAGAGTTCAAGTGGCCGCAGCCTCTTGCGGGCAACGAGCCCCGCATCTGGTACGGCGGCGACTACAACCCCGACCAGTGGCCGGAGGAAGTCTGGGACGAAGACATCGAGCTTATGCAGCAGGCCGGCGTCAACCTCGTCTCCGTAGCCATCTTCTCCTGGGCCAAGCTTGAGCCCGAAGAAGGCGTGTACGACTTCGATTGGCTCGATCGCGTCATCGACAAGCTCGGCAAGGCCGGCATCGCCGTCGATCTCGCCTCCGGCACCGCATCCCCGCCGATGTGGATGACCCAGGCCCACCCGGAGATCCTCTGGGTCGACTACCGCGGCGACGTCTGCCAGCCCGGTGCCCGCCAGCACTGGCGCGCCACCAGCCCGGTCTTCCTTGACTACGCGCTCAACCTGTGCCGCAAGATGGCCGAGCACTACAAGGACAACCCCTATGTGGTCTCTTGGCATGTGAGCAACGAGTACGGCTGCCACAACCGCTTCGACTATTCCGAAGACGCCGAGCGCGCCTTCCAGAAGTGGTGCGAGAAGAAGTACGGCACCATCGACGCCGTCAACGACGCTTGGGGCACCGCATTCTGGGCGCAGCGCATGAACAATTTTTCCGAGATCATCCCGCCGCGCTTCATCGGCGACGGCAACTTCATGAACCCGGGCAAGCTGCTTGACTGGAAGCGCTTCAGCTCCGACGCCCTGCTCGACTTTTACAAGGCCGAGCGCGACGCCCTGCTCGAGATCGCCCCCAAGCCGCAGACCACCAACTTCATGGTCTCCGCCGGCGGTGCCGGCATCGATTACGACAAGTGGGGTTACGACGTGGACTTCGTGTCCAACGATCACTACTTCACGCCTGGCGAAGCTCACTTCGACGAGCTGGCTTACTCGGCCTCCCTATGTGACGGCATCGCCCGCAAGAATCCGTGGTTCCTCATGGAGCACTCCAGCTCCGCCGTCAATTGGCGCCCGATCAACTATCGCGTCGAGCCCGGCGAATTGGTGCGCGACTCCCTGGCCCACTTGGCCATGGGGTCCGACGCCATCTGCTACTTCCAGTGGCGCCAGTCCAAGGCCGGTGCCGAGAAGTGGCACTCTTCGATGGTTCCTCACGCGGGCCCCGACTCCCAGATCTTCCGCGATGTGTGCGAGCTGGGTGCCGACCTCAACAAGCTTGCTGACGAGGGCCTGCTGAGCACCAAGCTGGTCAAGTCCAAGGTCGCCGTCGTCTTCGATTACGAGTCCCAGTGGGCTACGGAACACACCGCCACGCCTACTCAGGAGGTACGCCATTGGACCGAGCCGCTCGCGTGGTTCCGCGCGCTGGCGGACAACGGTCTGACCGCAGACGTGGTGCCGGTTCGCGGCCCTTGGGACGAGTACGAAGCCGTCGTGCTGCCGAGCCTGACCATCCTGTCCGAAGAGACCACGCGCCGCGTGCGCGAGTATGTGGCGAACGGCGGCAAGCTGTTCGTGACCTACTACACCGGTCTGGTGGACGACAAGGATCACGTCTGGCTGGGTGGCTACCCCGGTTCCATCCGTGACGTGGTGGGTGTGCGCGTTGAGGAATTCGCCCCGATGGGCAACGACTTCCCCGGTGCCATGGACCACCTTGACTTGGACAACGGAACCGTGGCGCACGATTTCGCCGACGTGATCACCTCCGTGGCCGATACCGCTCACGTGGTCGCCTCCTTCAAGGCAGATAAGTGGACCGGTTTCGACGGCGCTCCCGCCATCACCGTCAACGACTTCGGCGACGGCAAGGCCGCATACGTCGGTGCCCGTCTCGGCCGTGAGGGTTTGGCCAAGAGCCTGCCCGTGCTGCTGGAGGAACTCGGCATCGAGACTTCGGCTGAGGACGATCGCGGTGAAGTGCTGCGCGTCGAGCGTGCGGACGAAACTGGCGAGAACCACTTCGTGTTCCTGTTCAACCGCACCCACGATGTTGCGGTCGTGGACGTGGAAGGTGAACCGTTGGTCGCCTCGCTGGCCCAGGTCAACGAGTCCGAGCACACGGCCGCCATCCAGCCCAACGGCGTACTCGTCGTCAAGCTGTAAAACCGCGCATAGCGCCTAATTACTCAACGGCTCTCTTGCTGCTCATCGCAGCAGGGGAGTCGTTTTCGTATCTCCAGCAAAGTCGGGTAGGGTGGTCACCGTGCGAGGCAAAAACAGAGTGACGATGGCGGACGTGGCCCATGAGGCCGGTGTTTCGGTAGCCTCGGTGTCTAATTTTCTGAACAAACAGCCATATATGAGCGAGGCGATGGCCGCGCGTATTGCGGAAGCCATCGACCGGCTCGGATACAAAGTCAACTCGTCGGCCAGAAACCTGCGTTCCGGGCGTACCCGGTTGCTCAAGCTGGTTATTCCCGATCTGCGGCAGGTGTATTTCTCCGAACTCGCCGAGGATATTCTGGCCGAGGCCCGGCAACATGGCTACGGCGTCATCGTGGAATCCACCACTAACAATCGTGCCCGCGAGCTGGAAAGCATCGCATCGATGGGCACGCACAGCGCGGACGGGCTCATCTTAAGCCCTCTGATGATGACGGTTGACGATATCGCGGCTTTGGATGGCGATTACCCGCTCGTACTGTTGGGTGAACGTTTGTTCGGCGTCAACGCGCCGCACGTAGTGATTCGCAATCGCGAAGGGGCCGCCGCCGCGACTTATCACCTGCTTGATGCCGGTTGCCGCCGCATCGCCGTAGTCGGTGCCGTGCCCCACCCCGAGCACGATTTCTCGTCGGGCTCCATCCGCACCCACGGATATCGTGAGGCGCTGGCCGCGCGCGGCATCCCCTGTGATGACAGTCTGCTTATCGAAACCCAAGGCTGGGGGAGCGCCGACGGTTTGGCCGCGGTGGACACCATGCTGGAGAGTGGCCTGCAATTCGATGCCGTGTTCGCTTTGAATGACTTGCTGGCGTGGGGCGTGCTGCGTGAACTGCGCGAACGCGGCGTTGCCGTGCCGGATGATGTTCGCGTCATCGGCTTCGATGACGTGGAGGAATCGGCCTACATGGTGCCGTCTCTTTCCACCGTTAACCCCGGCAGGGAAGCCATCGCCCGACTGGCCGTCGAATCCATCATCCAACAGGTCGAATCCGGCAGCCGTGCCCCCGCCCAAACCATCGAGGCCCCCTATAGCCTCTCCCTGCGCGAGTCCTCACCGGCGTTGGCGCGCGCCTGATGAATCCATGGTTCGAAATATCCGAAGTGAATGACAAGGCCCGTCAATCGTATGGTGATTGACGGGCCCTGGTCGTATTGGACTTGACTGTACTTGGTACGGGCGTGACTCTCCGTCTTTTAGCCGTGGAATTCCACGCTGATCCAGGAGATGGCGGGAAAGCGTTGCCGTGCAGGTGCCGGTGGCGTTCATCGCAATGTCGAGCGGTTGCGGCGTGACGGCTTCGGGCGCTTCGGCGGTGTTGGTGCGGTACGGATCGTCCTCATGCAACAGTTGCGCCTTGCCGAGCGCGAGCGTGCCGAGACCGGGCAGGCCGGGCAGCCCGGAAAGGTCGATGGTGAGCGTGTGCGGGGTGTTGGCGTCGCGGTTGACGGCAAGCAGCAGACCGGTGCGGGCCTGTTCATCCCGACGTGACTACCGCGTCGATGGCCGGCACGTCGCCATATGCCTCGGTATGGATGGTGGGGGAGCTGATGGCCGGGAGCGTAGGCCTGGCCGCGCGCGTGAAGGGCGGCTTCGGCGAACGGGTAGAACGTGGTCTGCCGCCATGCCGGGCCGTGTTGCCTCCGGCATGATGGGGGCGATGACGTTGACCAGCTGGGCGCGCGAGGCGGAACGCACGCGATCGCAGTGCTTGAGCAGGGTGATCATCAGGGAACCTTCGACCACCGCGTCGGCCGCGGTGTAGATGTCTTCCAGCAAATGCGGAGACTTGGGCCATGGCTCGTGGTGCAAACCCTGCGCGGCCTCCGCCTTCCACTGGTCTTCCTGCTCGTTCCACTTGTCCGAATACCATACGCCCCATTCGTCGAAGGACAGGGCGATGTCTTTGGTGCCGTTGTTGGCTTCTCGCGCCTGATCGGCCGCGTCCGAGACGGTGGCGATGAACTTGGTCATGTCTTCGGAAGAGGCCAGGAAGTCCTGCATGGAGGCGGCGGCCCGGGTTTTATGGCCGCGGTCGAAGTAGTAGGCATGGCAGGAGACGAAGTCGAGATTCTCGTAAGCCTTGGTGAGCACGGTCTTCTCCCACGTGCCGAAGGTCGGCATATAGGCACCCGAGGAACCGCAGGCCACGAGTTCGAGACCGGACTCGGCGAGCTTCATGGCGTGGGCCACCTTATCCACCGCGCCGGCATATTCTTCCGGGCTCATGTGGCCCACCTGCCACGGGCCGTCCATTTCGTTGCCGATGCACCACATCTTGATATCCATCGGCTCCTCGATGCCGTTGGCCACGCGCTGATCCGCCCAAGCGGTGCCGGGCGCGCCGTTGACATACTCGAGCTCGTCGAGCGCGGCTTTCAGCCCCCGGGTGCCCATGTTGACGGCAAGCATGATTTCGGTGCCGGCTTTCTGGCTCCAGCGGTAGAAGTCGTCGATGCCCATCTCGTTGGTTTCGGTGCAATGCCAGGCCAGGTCGCGGCGCATGGGGCGATTCTCGCGTGGACCGATGCCGTCTTCCCAGTTGTAGTTGGATACGAAATTGCCGCCGGGGTAGCGCACGCAGGTGACGCCCAGCTCCTTGACCAGGTCAAGCACGTCTTGGCGGAAGCCGTTTTCGTCGGCGGTGGGATGGCTGGGCTCGTAGATGCCGCCGTAGACGCAGCGGCCCAGATGTTCTACGAATGAGCCGAACAGACGCGGGGGAACGTCGGCTACCGGAGTGGCGTCGGCGTTGAGGGCGATGCTGGCGTCCGGCGTGGTTGCGTTGCCAGTTGTGGAGACGTTACTGGCCGTGGTGCCGGCGGCGGTCGGCACCGGGCTGCTTTCCTGCTTGTCGGGATGGGTGGTTTCGGCGGAATACTGGCTGTTGTGAGTGGTCATGAGCGGGATGCATCTCCTTCGGTTTGCGGTTAGTCACCATGGTGCGACGTGTCGTGTTTGCGTAAACATAAAACATGTGGTACCGTTTCTTAAAACGATACAAGGCTTGGAACAAAACGCCAAGTCCCGTCGTTTCCCATAACAAGGAAGGAAAGAACGATGAAGTTCGGCAAGAAGACGATTGCCCTGATTGGTGCTGTGGCCATGCTCTCCTCTGTAGCTGCCTGCGGTTCCACTTCTGCCGGGGATGGCGGAAGCACCGGCTCCTCTGATAAGAAGGTCGAGCTGACCGTGTGGTCCTGGGATTCCACACTGCCTCGTACGGTCAAGGGATTCGAGGCCAAGAACCCGAACATTAAGGTGAAGGTGACCAACGCCGGCACCAACAAGGACGAGTACAACGCACTGTCCAACGCCATCGAGGCAGGCTCCGGTGCTCCGGACATCGCCCAGATCGAATACTACGCACTGCCCGAATACGTGATTCGCGGCCACCTCGAGAACCTTTCCGATCTCGGTGCCTCCGATTTCAAGGACTTCTACACCCCGGGCACGTGGTCCTCGGTGAACATCAATGACGGCGTCTACGCCCTGCCGATGGATTCCGGCCCGATGGCCTGGTTCTACAACAAGGGCGTCTTCGACAAGGCCGGCGTCGATCCGACCCAGGTGCGCACGTGGGACGACTTCTACGAGGCTGCCAAGAAGATTCGCGCCGTGGACTCCTACATCACCTCCGATTCCGGTGACGCCGGCTTCTTCGACTCCATGACCTGGCTGGCCGGCGCGACCCCGTTCGAGACCTCCAAGGACGGCGAGACCGTGACCATCAACCTGACCGGTGACAAGAACGTCAAGACCTTCACCGACTTCTGGCAGAAGATGATCGACGAAGACCTCATCGACACCAAGACCGTCGGCTGGACCGACGATTGGAACAAGGGTCTGGATGACGGCTCCATCGCATCCCTGCTGACCGGCGCTTGGATGCCGTACAACCTGCTTTCCGGCGCTCCGAACGGTGACGGCAAGTGGCGCATCGCCCAGATGCCGACCGCAGATGGCTCCGAGACCAACTCCGAGAACGGTGGTTCCTCGCTGGCCATCGTGAAGTCCGACGACAAGGCCAAGGTCGCCGCCGCCTACAAGTTCATGGAATACGCCTGCCACGACGCCGAGGGCATTAAGACCCGTGTTGACGGCGGTGCCTTCCCGGCCGACAACGACACCCTCAAGTCCAACGACTTCCTCAATATGACCTCCCTGACCGACTCCGACGGCAAGGCCCACGAGTACTTCGGCGGTCAGAAGTTCAACGAGGAGCTGGCCAAGGCCGCAGCCAATGTGTCCACCGGCTACAAGTTCCTGCCCTTCGAGGTCTACGCTCGCGGCAAGTTCGGCGACTACGCCGGCGATGCCTACACCGGCAAGACCACGCTCTCCGATGCCGTGGCTTCCTGGCAGAAGGACCTGCAGGATTACGCCAAGCAGCAGGGCTACCAGGTGAAGTAACGGCAATCACAGCAGACTTCCTCCTGTGGTTTCTGTAGCGGGAGGTTGCGATAACAGGATCGGGCACTCTTCGGAGCGCCCGATTTTCTTATGCCATGGGAGCAGTGGCGCGCGGATTGCGATACCAAGATGGCGTGTTGCCGAAGAATGTGTATAATAAAAGATGTTATCGCAACCATAGCTACAAAGTGGCGAAACAAAGCCGTTTTGTGACTACTGAACCATAGAGTGATGGTTCACGATAGCATGACGACGAGGAGAGTTGCCATGCTGTTGTGGTGACAATCACTGCAGACCGCCGAAAGGCGATCCAAGGAAGGAGAACAGAACGATGAAGTTCACCGTTGCTAAGAAGGCCATTGCACTTACCGGTGCGGTTGCCATGCTGGGTTCCGTTGCCGCCTGCGGTTCCGACACCGCCAGTGGCAAGCCGGCTCAAGATAAGGACGTTACCGAAATCACCGTGTGGGCTTGGGGTCCCACGCTGACTCAGGTGGCCAAGGACTTCACCAAGAAGACCGGCATCAAGGTCGATCTCAAGAACGTCGGCACCAACACCAAGGAATACACCCAGCTTGATAACGCCATCGAGGCTGGCTCCGGTGCTCCGGACGTCGCTCAGGTTGAGTACTACGCCATCCCGCAGTACGCCATCAAGGGCAACCTGCTGGACATCACCGACAAGACCTCCGGCTACTCCGACTTCTACACCCCTGGCCCGTGGGCTTCCGTGCAGTTCGCCGGCAAGGTCTACGGCCTGCCGATGGATTCCGGCCCAATGGCCTTCTTCTACAACAAGGAGGTCTTCGACAAGGCCGGTGTTGACGCCGAGCAGATCAAGACCTGGGATCAGTACTACGACGCCGCCAAGAAGATTCACGCTCTGGGCGACAACTACTACATCACCTCCGACACCGGTGACGCCGGCTTCTTCGACTCCATGACCTGGCTGGCCGGTGCAAAGCCGTTCCAGACCTCTTCCGATGGTTCCGAAGTCACCGTCAACCTGACCGAGGACAAGGGCGTCAAGACCTTCACCGACTTCTGGCAGAAGCTGCTGGACGAGGGCCTGCTCGACACCAAGACCGCTGGCTGGTCTGAGGACTGGTTCAAGGGCATGGTCGACGGCACCATCGCCTCCCTGTTCACTGGCGCTTGGATGCCTGCCAACCTGGCCAACTCCGCTGCTGACGGCGCTGGCAAGTGGCGTGTGACCCAGATGCCGACCGCTGACGGCTCCACCACCAACTCCGAGAACGGTGGTTCTTCGCTGGCTGTGCTCGCCTCCACCAAGAAGGCTGACGCTGCTTACCAGTTCATCGAGTACGCCAACCACGGCGACGGCGTGGCCACCCGTGTGGCCGGCGGTGCATTCCCGGCTGACAAGGCCTCCATGGAGTCCGACTCCTTCAAGAACACCACCACTGTGAAGAACGCCGATGGCGAGGACGTTGACTACTTCGGTGGTCAGAAGTACAACGAGGTTCTGGCTCAGGCTGCTGAGAACGTGTCCTCCGACTACCAGTTCCTGCCCTACGAGGTCAAGGCCCGCACCATCTTCGGCGACTACCTTGGCAAGTCCTACACCGGCGACCAGAAGCTGACTGACGGTATCGCCGCTTGGCAGAAGGCACTGCAGGATTACGGCAAGGATCAGGGCTTCACCGTGAAGTAAGCCTTGAACCCTCGCTGAGACTGCCTAGCTAATCTCACCTGATACACAAAGCCCCGTGACGAATCCCGTCACGGGGCTTTTACCGTTTTAAGCCCCGCCTAGTACACTCGTCACCATGCGAGTGATCGGACAGCGAATCAAAAGAATGGCAACCATAGCAGTGACTGCCATCCTTTCCGTATCCCTGGCCTCGTGCGGGCAGGCCACGGACGACAACCGTACGGAGATCAGCGTATGGAGCTGGGAACCGAGCATGGGGGAGGTCATCCGCCGTTTCGAAAAAGGCCAATCCGGACATCCGCGTGAAATGGACCAATATCTCCGGCTACGGCAATCTTAATACCGCCATTCAAGACGGTTACGGCACGCCGGACGTGGCTCAAATCGAATACTATGCACTGTTGCAGTACGCGGTCTCCGGCCAATTGCTTGATCTGACCGACAAAATCGGCTCGGATTATTCCAACTTCTTTACCCTCGGCACATGGTCGTCCGTGCAGCTCGCCGGCCGTACCTATGGACTGCCCATGGATTCGGGCCCGATGGGCTTCTTCTACAACGAAGACGTGTTCCGCCAAGCCGGCGTGGACGCCACCAAGATCAAGACTTGGGATGACTATTACGAGGCCGCCGAAAAGCTCAAGGAGATCGGCGCGTATATCGTCGCCGACTCGGGCGACGGCAGTTTCTATGACGCGATGGTCTGGCTCGCCGGTGGTCAGCCGTTCCACACGTCGGCCGACGGCAAAACCGTGACCATCGATTTGGATGAGGATGCCGGCACCCAACGGTTCACCGAATTCTGGCAGAAAATGATCGATGAGGGGCTTGTTGACACCACCTCCGCCACATGGTCGGATCGGTGGAAAAGCAGAGTGGGCACCGGCACCATCGCCTCCGTGTTCTCCGGAGCCTGGATGCCGTCGCTGCTGCTGTCCAATGTGCCGGGCGCGGCCGGTCTGTGGCGCGTGGCTCCCATGCCCACCTATGATGGCCAGCCCACCAACGCCGAAAGCGGCGGGTCGGCACTGACCGTACTGCAATTGACCCGTAAGCCGGATGCGGCTTATCGTTTCGTGGACTTTGTGGCGCATGACGCCCAAGGCATTAGCGCGCGTGTGGATGGCGGTGCCTTCCCGGCCGATTACGCCACCCTGAATTCCGCTGATTTTCTGGATAAAACCACGATTACCAATGACCGGGGCATTGAAATCCCGTATTTCGGCGGGCAGAAGTTCAACCGTGTACTGTCGGAGGCCGCCGAGGATGTGTCGGTCGGATACCAGTACCTGCCGTTCGAAGTGTATGCGCGCAGTGACTTCAAATCGACGGTGGGCCAGGCATACGAGTGGTCCGGCAGTTTCCACGCCTATCAGCAGCGACAGGAAGCCATTGAGATGGGCATGAAGGACGAGGAAGGCAACCCGCTCGAACCGTTGGAGAAGCCCGGCAAGAAAGTCAGTCTCTCCGACGGCCTGGCCCAATGGCAGAAAGACCTCCGAGAATACGGCTTCAATCAGGGCTTTACGATTAAGTAGGATTCGGGGTTGGGTCGGAATCGACCGCGCTATACGCGGCCGATTCCTGCATACTACGTCACTTCACATTGCGCGAGTAGATGTGCGCCATGCCCTTGAAAATCAAATCCGGGTCATACACGTCAATCAGCTCGGTGTCATTCTCAAACACTCGACCGAGGCCACCGGTGGTGATCACCTTGAAATCCTCGCCTCCGAGCTCTTTGCGGAACTGACGAATCGTGCGCTCCACACCGCCCAAGAACGTGTAATACAAACCGGCCTGCATGCAGGTCTTGGTGTTGGTGCCCAGAATCGTATCTGGTCGCGTAATTTCCACTTCCGGCAGCTGGGCCGTATCTCCCCACAGAGCGGCCGCACCGGCACGGATGCCGGTGGTGATGACGCCGGAATCGACCACGCCCTTGTCGCTCACGTGCGTGAACGTGGTGGCGGTGCCGAAATCAGCCACCAGCACTGGGCCGCCCATACTCGTAATAGGCACCGGCGCAGTCGGCCAGAATATCCGCACCCAGCGATTCGGATCGTCAACGCGCACGTTCATACCGGTCTTGATGCCCGGTCCCACCACCATCGGATCAATGTCGAGGAATTTGACGATGGACGAACGGAAGGAGTGCATCACTTTCGGCACCACCGAACAGATGATCACATCGTCCACATCGGATGGCTGAAAACCGCTCATTCTCAGGAATTCAGTCAGAAACAGCCCATACTCATCAGACGTATGGTTGGCTTTGGATGGTGATGCCGGTAGGTGCGGCGATGGTATCGCCAATCCCAAAAAGCCCAGCACGATTGTTTCGCTATTGCCGACTATGCGAACGGCGACCACGCATGATAACCCTCCAGATTCAAGATGGATTTCATGCGCAATTCTACAGTCCCATGGCTATGATGGCCTGCGGTGGTCGACCCAGCGTGGCGGCCAACCGTAGAACACAACATATACAGAGGAAGAACCATGTCTCAAGACAATGGTGCGCACATCGAAGACGGCGCAACCACAGATGCGAGCCTTGACCTCGCGTGCAAAGAATCCGAAAAAAAACGGCCCGAAGTGGTGGCTGATCTCACTGATTGCCGTCATCGTGGCAGTGGCGGTCGTCATCGGCGTCACGCTCGCTTTCGGCGGTAAGAAAGATGACAAGTCGGCCTCGTCCAGCAACCAATATGCCGACACCGTGACCATCGGCCTCAAACTGGCCCCCACCAATCTGGACATCCGCAACACCGCCGGCTCCGCGCTTGACCAGATCCTGATCGGCAACGTATACGAAGGCATCGTGGCACGTGACTCCAAGAACCAGGTCGCTCCCGCCATCGCCTCCAGCTGGGAGACGTCCAAGGACGGCCTGACCTACACCTTCCACCTCAATAAGAACATGACCTTCTCCAATGGCGACAAACTTGACGCCGACGACGTGGCCTGGTCCATCAACGAGCTGATCGCTAAGGGCTACCACGACGCCGACGCGCTCGCCGCCGTCAGCAAGGTGGAGGCCAAGGACGCCGACACCGCGGTGATCACGCTCAAGACGCCGAACTCCAACCTGTTGTGGACCCTGACCGGTCGCGCAGGGCTCGTGTTCGACAAGGACGCCAAGTATGACCTGAAGACGCAGGCCGTCGGCTCCGGCCCCTACACCGTTGCCAAGTTCGTGGAAAACAGCTCGATCACGCTGAAGGCCAATGAGAAGTACTGGGGCAAGAACAAGGCCAAGACGCCCACTGTGGTCGTCAAGTATCTGGCCGACGACAACGCCGCGGTCAATGCGCTGAAGTCCGGTGACGTGCAGGTGCTCGCCCCGATTACCGAGAACCTCGCCGAACCGTTCAAGTCCGATTCCGCCAAGTACACGGTCAAAGCCGGCAACGGCACCGACAAGTTCGTGCTCGGCTTCAACAACGCTTCCGGTTCCAAACTGGCTGACAAGCGCATTCGTCAGGCCATCCGTTACGCCATCAACCACAAGGAGCTCATCGCCTCTCGCGGCGGTGCGGACAAGGCGCTCGGCGGCCCGATCCCGTCTCTCGACCCCGGCTACGAGGATCTGACGAATCTGTACCCGTATGATCAGAACAAGGCCAAGTCGCTCATGGCTGAAGCCGGCTATTCCACCGACAAGCCGCTTCAACTTACGCTGACCTACGCCAACATCTACGGCACCGAGCTCGGAGACCAGCTGCGCTCCCAGCTCAAGCCCCTCGGCATCGACCTGAAGGTGAATGTGGTGGAGTTCTCCACGTGGCTGCAGGATGTGTACACCAACCACACCTTCGATATTTCGCTGGTGGACCACAACGAAAGCCACGACTTCGCATCGTGGACCGATCCGACATACTATTTCGGTTACGACAACAAGAATGTGACCAAGCTGTACAACGAGGGTGTTGCCGCCACCTCCGACAAGGAGCGCGATGCCAAGTTCGCCGCGGCCGCCAAGCTTGTCTCCGAGGATGCGCCGGCCGACTGGCTGTTCAACTATCGCATCACCACCGCCACGGCCAAGGGCGTTGAAGGATTCCCCTTCGACCTCAACCAGACCGTTCTGCCCCTCTACAACGTGACCTACACGAAGTAGTTCGTTACAGGAATGAGCTCCCTCAGTGAGGGGGCTCATTGTTAATCCAAGTAAAGTAGGCATTATGCGATTCGTGTTGAAACGGCTGGCGTTATTCGTGGTGGCGTTGTTCGGCCTGTCCGTGGTGGTTTTCGCAGCATTGCGCATTCTGCCTGGCGATGTGGCCTCCGTGATGGCCGGCGTCAACTCGCCGCCTGAGCGTGTGACCCAGCTACGCGAACAACTCGGTCTGAATCGGCCATTGATTGCACAATACTTCGATTGGATGAGTGCGCTGGCCCGTGGTGACTTCGGCACTTCAATCCTGACTGGTCGCTCCGTAACCTCCTTGGTAGGCGCACGTGCGTCCATCACCTTTCCCCTGATTATTCTTGGCCTGCTCATTGCCTTGGCCATCGGCTTGCCGCTGGGCTGTGCGGCGGTACTGGCCCGCAGCGCAACGGTGCGTGCGGTGTTTCATGTACTGGCTATTGTCGGCGGTGCCGTACCTGCGTTGTGGGGCGGTCTGCTGCTGATTCTGTTGTTCGGGCGCGGCGTAGGATTGCTTGACGTGTTTCCCTCGCAAGGGTTCCCGCTGGATGGTTGGGGCGCACCCGGTTCGGCGATATCAGCGTTGGTATTGCCGGCTGTATCGGTCGGCATCATCGTGGGAGCATCGCTTATGCGATACACGCGCGCGGCCTTAGGGGATTTGGCCAGTTCCGGCTACATCGATATGGCACGCTCGTGTGGCATGACGCGCACTCAGGCGGTGTTGCGTGTGGGATTGCGGTTGGCAACCCCGCAGCTGGTGTCTGTTATCGGGCTGACCTTCGCTTCGATGGTCACTGGCGTGATGGTCATCGAAAACCTGTTTGCGTTACCGGGCATCGGCAACGGTCTTGTGACCGACGTGGGCAACCGCGACCTGATTGCCGTGCAAAGCGAGCTGTTCCTGCTGACCGCGTTCTTTTTGACTGTCGGCCTCGTGGTCGATTTGCTCCACCGCGTGCTCGACCCGCGTCTGAAAACCGCTACCGCCATTACGGAGGTGACCGCATGAGCAATGTTCGTCGTGCGACGACTGGTGGTCGACGGGCTGCCTTCGTCATCGTCCTGCACTCCATGTGGCGTCGTGCCGAGGGCAAATTCGCACTTATCGTGCTCGCTCTGTGGTTGCTCATTGCCATCGTTTCCCTGTTCTGGACCCCGCAATCGCTGTGGGCCACTGATGGCTACCATGTATGGGCCAAGCCGTCCGCCGAGCACTGGCTCGGCACTGACGGCACCGGCGCGGACGTGTTCAGCTGGCTGCTGGCCGGCTCACATACCAATCTTGTGATCGTGCTGCTGACCGTAGTGGCATCTATGGCTTGGGGGCTGCTGCTCATCGCGGCCATGGTGGCACGCAATGCGGCGCTCGCCAGTTCTTCGGTAGTGGTAGTTGATGCGTTGATTTCCGTTCCCACCGTGTTGATTGCGTTGATTCTGGCTGTGCCGTTGGGAGCGTCAATCGCGGTGATTGTGATCGCCTGCGGCTTCGGATATGGGTTGAATCTGGCTCGTGTGGCTCGCCCCGCAGCGTTGCTGGCGGCCCGCTCGTCGTATGTGGAATCGGCCTTGGCCAATGGTGCCAGCGGGTGGCGTGTGCTCATAAGCCATGTTATGCCGAATATTCTGCCGGTATTGGCTGTGCAACTGTCATTGTCGGCGGGCACGGCGGTGTTGGCTGAGTCGGGGCTTACTTATCTCGGTATCGGTGTGCCGTCCGGTGTGCCGAGCTGGGGACATTCTCTGGCCACTTCGGTCAAACTCATCAACGTGTTCCCATTAACCGTAGTGTGGCCCGGCCTGATCGTCACGGTTGTGGTTGTGGCGCTGAATATTTTTGGTGATGTGCTGCGCGATGCCATCGATCCGGTCACCAACCCCGCATTACGTGAAATAGGAGGCGAACGATGAGCGTCGATGTTCGCGGGCTGAAAATCACGATTGGCGGCAAACCAATCGTCTCTGATGCGGATATGACCATTGCCGACGGTGAACGAGTCGGCTTGATCGGTTCTTCAGGCTCCGGAAAATCTATGATTGCCAAGGCGATGCTGGGGTTGCTGCCCCTGACCGCTGTGACTAATGGGTCGATTGATATGGGCGGCACGGAAATTATCGGAGCTTCCGAACGTGCGCTTGCCGACCTGCGCGGCCGGTATGTGGGTGCGGTGTTCCAGAATCCGGCTGCCTCGCTGAACCCGGTGATGACCGTGGCGCAGCAGATCGCCTTGCCATTGCGGTTGCACTATGATCTGACCAAGGCCGAACGAGCCGACCGAGTGAATGCCTTGTTGAGCAAGGTCGGGCTGGATCTCGATATGGCCGGCAAATACCCGCACGAACTGTCCGGCGGCCAACAGCAGCGCGTGGGCATCGCCACGGCGCTGATCACCTCACCGCGATTCATCATCGCGGACGAACCCACCACCGCACTCGACTCCATCACGCAACGCCAGATCGTGGACCTGCTGACCTCGCTGGTGGACGACGCCGGTGCCTCCATGCTGTTCATCACCCACGATTTCTCCGTACTCGCGCGTGCCACCACCCGCTGCTACGTGCTGGACGCCGGCCGCATCGTCGAATCCGGACCCACCGCCGACCTGCTCGCCGCGCCGACCACACCACAAGCCCAGCGCCTGGTTGCCGCCGCCCAAACCCTCACCCTCCACACCCCCAAGGAGGATTCGCATGAGTAACAGCAGTGTGCCGCTCCTCTCCGCCCACTCCATCACCAAATCCTTCGGCCCGCGCACCGCACGCCACCAAGTCCTCTTCGACGTCTCCGCCGACGTCCACGCCGGCGAATGTCTGGCCGTGATCGGCGGCTCCGGATCCGGCAAATCCACGCTGACCCGCATTATGCTGGGCTTGGAATCCGCGGACTCCGGCAGCGTGGAATACGAGAGCCAATCCATTGTCGGCGGCCGAAAATCGCCGGGATTCGCGGCCCTGCGCCGCGAATCGGGACTGGTGTTCCAGGACCCGTTCTCCTCGCTCGACCCACGTTGGCGAGTCGCCAAATCAGTGGCTGAACCGCTGAGTCTGCAACGGCGTGACCTGAACAACACCGATATCGACGAGCGAGTGGCCGCGGCTCTGACCATGGCAGGCCTTGAACCGGCAGACTTCCTGAACCGGTACCCAATCGACCTGTCCGGCGGCCAGGCGCAGCGCGTGGTCATCGCCCGCGCTATCATCAACGAGCCCAAAGTGATCCTCGCCGATGAGCCGATGAGCGCCATCGACGTGGCCGCGCGCATTCAGATCCTCGACACCTTCGCCGCCATCCGCGCGGCCCGGCCGAGCACCGCCATCATCATGGTCTCCCACGATCTCGGCGTGGTGCAGCACATCGCCGACCGCATCCTCGTGCTCCATGACGGGCGTCTCGAAGAGACGGGTCCCACCGCTGAAGTGCTAGGCAACCCCCAATCGATTACACCCGTCAGCTCATCGAGGCAGCCTCGTTATAGACCTTTTTGGCTCCCTCTCTGAGGGGAGCTGTCGAACGCAGTGAGGCTGGAGGGAGTTACGGGTGCCGTCGTATTCCCCTCAGTCCGCTTCGCGGCCAGCTCCCCTCAGGGAGGGGAGCCGAGGTCGCCGGCGACACGCGCTTGTCGCGGGTTGTGCTATGGTGTGAGACATGCAGATTATCTCATGTTGTTGTCGCTAACCGACGCCCCTGGGCGAGCGGTCAGTGACGCATAACTTGAGATAGAGCATTCGAATCGCGGCAAATCTGTCGCATGAATTTTCATGAAGTCGATGGCACGAGCGTAACCGTGTAACGTGCGAGCCGTGGTTAACATGAAAACCGATTCACTTTCCGGCTTCACCGTACAGTGAGCGGGAATACTCGATTTCAAACTAAAGCCACAGTCCATTCGTCTGGGAACGTCGGTTCACGAGCGCAACGCAGCAAAACCCCACAACCCCAGCAACGAAGGACTTCACATGACCATCCACAACAGCCTCGCAGAACTCATCGGCAACACCCCACTCGTCAAGCTCAACCACATTCCGCAGGCGGCCGGCGTCAAAGCCACCATCGCCGTCAAAGTCGAATACTTCAACCCCGGCGGATCCTCCAAGGACCGCATTGCCGAACGCATCATCGACGCCGCCGAACAGTCCGGCCAACTGAAGCCCGGCGGCGTGATCGTCGAACCCACCTCCGGCAACACCGGCGTCGGCCTGGCCCTGGTCGCCCAGCAGCGCGGCTACCGCACGATTTTCACCCTGCCGGACAAGGTCTCCGAATCCAAGCGCGCGGTGCTGCGCGCCTACGGTGCCGAAGTCATCGTCACGCCAACCGACGCCGGCCCGGACGACCCGCGCTCCTACTATCAGGTCGCCGAACGACTGGCCAATACGATTCCCGGCGGCTTCCGCCCGAACCAGTACGACAATCCGAACGGCCCGCTGAGCCACTACTACACCACCGGACCTGAGATCTGGGAGGCCACCGACCACAAGGTCACGCATTTCGTGGCCGGCATCGGCACCGGCGGCACCATCTCCGGCACCGGCAAGTACCTCAAGGAAGCCTCCAACGGCGCGGTCAAGGTCATCGGCTCCGACCCGGAAGGCTCCATCTACTCCGCTTCCTCACGCGACGAAGTCCACCAGTACGATATCGAGGGCGTAGGGGAGGACTTCTATCCCAAGGCCTTCGACCGGAACATCACCGACGACATCGTGCGCGTGTCCGACGCCGAGGCCTTTGAAATGACCCGCCGTCTGGCCGGCGAGGAGGCGCTGCTGGTCGGCGGCTCGTCCGGCATGGCCGTGGCCAGCGCCATCAAGTACGCGCTTGCCAATGATTTGGACGAGAACCAGATCGTGGTGGTGCTCGCCCCTGATTCCGGCCGCAGCTACTTGGAGAAGATCTTCAATGACGACTGGATGCGCGCCAACGGCTACGGCGACATCGTGGAGCGCACCAGCAAGCCCTCCCTCGCCGAGCAGTACCTTAACGGAGCTCCCTCTGATGAGGGAGCTGGGGACGGACTCCATAACTAGCTATCAAAAGAATCAATACCAACATCCGCACTAACCAATCGCACCTGTTCTACCTTCGAATACGGAACGATCCCGAAAGGAACCCAATATCATGTCCGCTGAATACAACGCCAAGTTCGTCAACACCGACATCGCCACCCGCGCCATCCACGCCGGACAGGAGCCCGACCCGACCACCGGTGCGGTCGTCACGCCGATCTTCGCCACCTCCACTTTCAAGCAGGATGGCGTGTTGGGCCTCAGGGGAGGCCACGACTACTCCCGCTCCATCAACCCCACTCGCACCAGCTTCGACGAGCAGCTCGCCGCCGTGGAAGGCGGCAAGTACGCGCTGAGCTTCTCCTCGGGCTTGGCCGCCATCGACGTGCTGCTGCGCTCCACCATCAAGCCCGGCGACAACATCCTGCTCGGCAACGACGTGTACGGCGGCACCTACCGTCTGCTGTCCAAGGTGTTCGTGCCGTGGGGTGTGGGCCTCGACGTGGTGGACATCACCGATCTGAAAGCCGTGGAAACCGCATTGGCCTCCAAGCACTACCAGTATGTGTGGGTCGAGACCCCGTCCAACCCGCTGCTCAACATCACCGACATCGCGGCCACCACCGAAGTCGCCCACAAGTACGGCACCAAGGTCGCTGTCGACAACACCTTCGCCTCGCCCGCCCTTCAGCACCCGCTGGCCGATGGCGCCGATGTGGTGGTCTACTCCACCACCAAGTACATCGGCGGCCACTCCGACGTGGTCGGCGGTGCCGTGGTGGTCAACGATGAGGAGACCCGCGAGAAGGTCGCCTTCCTGCAGAACGCGGCCGGCGCGGTTCCGTCCCCGTTCGACTCCTGGCTGGACATCCGCGGCCTGAAGACCCTGGATCTGCGCGTCAAGCGCCACAGCGCCAACGCCCTGAAGGTGGCCGAATGGCTCGAATCCCAGCCCTCTGATGTGATTGAGCGCGTCTGGTACCCGGGCCTCGAGTCCCACCCGGGTCATGAAATCGCCGCCCGCCAGATGCACGGCGGCTTCGGCGGCATCGTCTCCGTGCAGCTCGCGGCCGGCGCCGAGGCGGCCAAGCACTTCGTGGACCACACGCAGATCTTCACACTGGCCGAATCGCTCGGCGGTGTGGAAAGCCTCATCGAGGTGCCCGCCGCCATGACCCACGCCTCCGTGGCCGGCACCACCCTGCAGGTGCCCGCCAACCTGGTGCGTATTTCGGTCGGTATCGAGAACGCCGACGACCTTATCGCCGATCTCAAGCAGGCGTTGGATCGTATCTGACCGTACTGACGGTACTGGTGGCACCGTATTGACGGTGCCACCACGCTTATCGGCGGACTCGCTATCGATTGGTACCTACAAAAAATCCCCGGCCCACAAGGGTCGGGGATTTTCCGTTATCGATTAAACATATTGAATCAGCTGGCGTTGCCGCCCTGCCATCCAGTGGCATCCGCACCAGCCGGGCGCAACGTCTGACCGGAAGTCGGTGTGGTGCCATCAACGACCACACGAGTGCCGATGGTGGCAAAGTCGTACATCCACTTGGCGTCGGCCACCTGCATGTTGATGCAGCCGTGCGAGCCTGGGATACCCTGCTGCACATAGATGGGGTGCTCGCCCCACATGTATGCAGGAACACCGTGCAGAGCCTCGCCGCCGTTATAGTAGGAAACCCACGGCGTGCCTGGCTGGTTGTAGCCTCGCCAACCATGGTCTGCGATTCGTACTTGAGATACACGTAGAACGTGCCGGTATCGGACAGCATGGAACCATCGGCGGTGGGCTTGCCAGAAGCGATGTTGAACTTCCTGACCACCGTGGTGCCCTGA
>ENA-OQBD01000264-OQBD01000264.1-human-gut-metagenome-genome-assembly--contig:-NODE-264-length-29847-cov-4.113425_pt1 | contig 29847 bp, 27 predicted proteins | sample MGYA00242742_ERZ504543 | MGnify/ENA primary metagenome ERZ504543 (study PRJEB26092, sample SAMD00036239) | human gut metagenome | host: Homo sapiens | study: EMG produced TPA metagenomics assembly of...
ATAGCCACGGCGAAACTTAACCGTAACTGGGCAAGATACGCTATTCACAATTGCTTTAACAATTGAAGCAGCAAGATCGGGATCACGCATAAGGGCTGCACCGTCCCCTTTTCCTGCTATTTTTCGAGCAGGACATCCCATATTGACATCTATAGCAAAAAGTCGATCCTGAAGCGTTTCTTCTACCCACCTAGCTTGAGTAGCTAAAGTTTCAGGTTCGTGACCAAACAGTTGAACACTTACCTTGTCTTCAAGGGGAGAAAGATCAAGTAAATGTATTGTTTTTTCATTGGCATAACTTAATGCCTTTGCTGAAACCATTTCAGTGTACGTAAGTTGAGCTCCCAACTCTCGGCATAGATGACGAAAAACCACGTCACCCACACCTGCCATAGGAGCTAATATTATTCGTCTATCATCCTTAAAAATTTGAGACATACACGTCAACCTGTAATGCTTCTGGTATAGATCTTAGAATCCACTCGAAAGCCCTGCTAAGCTCGCAAGAAAATAAATAATTACGCCAATTGCCAAGATAACCGCTACGGCACAGCCGCATCCAATACCAACTTTACTACCCGATGACATACGTGCCTGTTCTCGCTCTTGAGCAAGCTTCTTCTCATCAAAAGGATCATTAATCCAGTCATATTCTTCGTTGCGGTTTTTACGCATAAATATTCCTATTCATCAACCTTCAAGATTGCCATAAATGCCTCTTGAGGAACCTCAACATTACCAATACTCTTCATGCGCTTCTTGCCTTTTTTCTGCTTTTCGAGCAGTTTACGTTTACGCGAAATGTCACCTCCGTAGCATTTCGCCAAAACATCTTTACGCAAGGCACGTACGGTTTGTCTCGATAAAACCCGAGAACCCACCGCTGCTTGAATGGGTACTTCAAACATCTGACGTGGAATAATTTCTTTAAGTTTTTCAGTCAAAACTCTACCACGATCATATGCTTTATCAGTATGGACAATAAACGACAAAGCATCAATAGGTTTTCCCGCCAAAAGAATATCAAGTTTTACCAGTTTAGAGGGCTTATATTCGTCAAAATCGTAGTCGAGTGAAGCATATCCTTTGGTTCGGCTTTTCAGTTGATCAAAGTAATCCATAATCAATTCAGAAAGCGGAATCTCCCAGAGCATTTCAACTGTTGTAGTGTTGAGATAATTCATTGTTTTAAACTCACCGCGTCGGGCAACGGTAAGTTCCATTACCGCCCCTACATAATCAGGAGGAATGAGGATTTTCGCCTTGAGGTAAGGTTCCTCAATATATTTAATTTCACTAGCGTCAGGCATATCTTGGGGAGAATGAAGCGAAATCATAGTCCCATCAGATTTAAATACATGGTATTCAACCGAAGGAGCCGTAGCGAGAAGATCAAGTCCAAATTCGCGCTCGAGTCGTTCTTTCACAACTTCCATATGAAGCAATCCCAAAAAACCTACGCGAAATCCAAAACCAAGCGCATGACTATTTTCCGCCTCATAGATAAGAGCCGGATCGTTGAGGGCAAGCTTTTCGAGGGCATCTTTTAATTCTTCATACTGATCTCCATCAATAGGAAAAAGACCGGTATAGACCATAGGTTTGACATCACGATAACCAGGAAGTGGATCTGTGCACCCACCCTTAGCAAGCGTGATTGTATCGCCAACTTTAACCTGAGAAGGGTCCTTAAGTCCCGTCACAAGATAGCCCACTTCGCCCACACCTAGTTCGTCTGCAGGAATTTCTGTTGGCCTTCTAACTCCCACTTCTTCAACAAGAGTCACCGTATCGGTGGCCATCATGCGTATAGACTGGCCCTTTCGCATTGAACCGTTAACGATTCGAACCAAAGCCACAACGCCGCGATACGCATCAAAGTACGAGTCAAAAATCAACGCAGAAAGGGGCGCATCAGGATCGCCTTCAGGATGAGGAATGGTATACACAATTGATTCAAGCAAGTCGTGAACACCCTCACCGGTTTTACCACTTGCAAGCACCGCATCATCGGCAGGAATAGCCAGACCATCCTCTATTTCCTGACGCACTCGCTCAGGTTCAGCGGCAGGAAGATCGATTTTATTAATCAAAGGGACAATTTCGAGATTAGCATTCATCGCCATCATGGCATTTGCTACGGTTTGAGCTTCAATACCTTGTGTAGCATCAACTACCAAAACGGCGCCTTCACATGCTGCTAATGAACGGGATACTTCATAAGTAAAGTCAACATGACCAGGGGTATCAATCAAATTAAAATGATACAATTGTCCATCATCAGCGCGATAATCAACGCGTACAGCCTGACTTTTGATCGTAATACCTCGTTCTCGTTCAATATCCATAGAATCAAGAACTTGTTCTTTCATATCGCGCTTAGATACCGTTTCAGTCATCTCAAGAATACGATCTGAAAGAGTAGATTTACCATGATCAATATGAGCGATGATAGAGAAATTACGTATGTAGCGTGGATCGAGAGCCATAATATCCTGTTCTATAAGCTATCCAGTTTTTCATATAATCTAGTTTTACTAAGTGATAAACGAAGTTTTTACCACCTAAATAAACGTATATAATACGGTTTTAGAATAAAGTGTGGGTAGATTCTACCCTACTTGTGCGAAAGCTCTGATAATTTGCGCATAATTTATAATAAGCGTCTGTGCACAACAACTATATTGTGATACGATTCTAAGGCTTTCGTCTACAGAAAAGTAATTTAATGGAGGATAAAACGTGGCGAACATTAAAAGTCAAAAGAAGCGAATTATTACCAACGAAAAAGCACGCATGCGTAATCGTGCTGTCCGTTCTGAATTAAAAACTGCTGTACGTGTCGTACGCGAAGCTGTTGAAGCTCAGGATGGTGCAAAAGCTTACGCTGCTGCTCTTGATGCTTGCCGCCTGCTTGACCGTGCAGCCTCCAAGGGTGTTATTCACAAGCGCCAGGCTGCTAACCGCAAGAGTGGCGTTATGAAGCTTGCTAATACAATTGTTACCCCTGAAATTATTGCTGAATATACTCCCGCTCCAAAGAAAGAGCAGGCAGCAACTGGTAACAAGAAAGCAGCAGCAAAGGCAGCTCGCAAAGAAGCAATGGCTAAAGCTTCTGAAGAAAAAGCTGCACGTCGTGCTGAAACCGAAAAGCTTCAAAAGGCAGCTGCTAAGCGCAAGGCTGAAGCAGAAGCAGCTGCAGCAGCAGAGGAAGCAGAAGAAGCAGCTGAGTAACGTTACTTTAGCTTTCGTCTTCAGCGATTCGCGGTTTCCATCTCGGATTCCATTCGCATATCAAGAAAATAAGAACCCGATCATCGGGTTCTTATTTTTGCGCATATATAGATTTATAAACTTCGGTTAATTATGCAGAACGTTTTCTGCAAACCTCAAGCATCCACTGAAGAAACTCTTTATCTTTATCGGATCCGCTTTTCATAGCTGCTTCGGTATCACGCGCTTTTTTAAGAGCGAAAATTAACTCGCTCATAGTAAATCCCTTTACCCAAGTACGATAGAATTTTACTTTCCACTCAGGAATTTTAAGAATCGAAGCAATTCTCGCTCCGTCACCTCGTGCTATAAGCGCTTTAGCAGAAATAAGCTCACGCAAGCGTGAGGTACACATTGTTAACAGACCAAAAGGTGAAGTATCTTCCATACGATTAAGCAAGTACACACAGCGCTGCGGATTACGAGCTGCAAAGGCATCTACAAATTCCCATGGCTTAATTTCTTTTGTAAAAGAAACCATTGAAAGCACTTCATTTTCATTAACGGGATCGCTCCCACGATGCGACAAAGAAAGCTTTCGAATTTCCGCATCAAGCGAAACAGTATTAGTTCCTACAAGATCAAGAAGCGCTGAAGCTGCTCCTTCTGTAAAAGTAATACCATGACCTACCGCCATTGAACGAACTACCTTTCCCATTTCTCGTCGTTCAAAAGGAGTACAGTCTATGATTGCAGTTTTTCCAAATGCCGTAACCGCCTTATAGAGACGTGATCGCTTATCGAGCTTGTTGCCTATTAAGGCTAAAACGGTAGTGCTGCAAGGTTTTTCGAGATACTGTACCAGCAAATCAGCATCAGCCTTTTTGAGTTTTTCAACTTCATTGACCTCCACTAAGCGAACAGGACTCGCAAAAGGTAAAGTATTTGATGCGGTAACTATATCCTCACCAGTACAGGTAGCAGCAGAAAAGGTCTCCGAATTAAAAGATAGATCTCCCATTTTCTCTAAACGAGCATGAAGACGCTTTATTACCGTTTCGCGTTTTAGCTCATCTTCACCTATTACCAGGTAAACAGGGAGTAAAGAATTTTTGTTAGAAGTAACCATGTCTACAAGTTTATCGTAGGGTTTTTACTTTAATTTCTTTATCGGTAAAACTACATACAACATCACCATCGTAATCAGTACGATACAGAGTTGAATTAACTGCAGATAACAAGTTGAGAACTTCCGTAGAAGGATGACCGTATCGATTTTCTTCGCCTACACTTATAAGCGATATTTTTGGATGAAGTCTTTCTGCGAGCTCATTTGTCAAAGCAGCCTTAGCCCCATGATGAGAGACTTTAAGAATATCAATGTGCGAGATTGTCTTATTGTCATCAAGAATTTTCTCAAGAATTTGAGCTTCTGCGTCTCCACAAAATAAGGCAGACCAATCTGGGTCAGCATCTCCATCAGGATCAATATTCAGTAAAAAACAAATACTATCTTGATTGCCACCCTCTTCTTGCAATTTCTTGGGCCAAATTACTTCAATATGCATGTTTGAAATCTGAATTACATCTCCCGCGTTTACGTAATAAACATTACTCGCACCTACAAGCGATTCTGCATCATCAACCAAAGATTGCGTTTTTTCCGTTTGAATGTCGTTTGTTCCCTCAGAAAGGATCACTCTTTCGCAATCTACCACCCCTTTAAGCGCGCTCAGACACCCAGCATGGTCATTATCTGCATGAGTAATGATTACTGCATCAAGATGAGTACATCCTTGACGAGAAAGCGCTGCAAACAACTTTTGTTCGCTTTGACCAGTATCGACCAAGATTGTTTGAGAGTTGCTCTGAATCAGGAAAGCATCTCCCTGCCCTACATCAAGCATAGCAATTGAATTACCTGATCTAGGAAAAAGAGTTAAAAGGCATATCAAGAATAAAATTCCCGCGAGTTTTGAAGCACTTATAGGTAAAGAATCTGGCCAAACACACCAAAGAAGAATTACGACAAGTAAAAAAACAATAAAGAGCGGAAGCTCAGGGATAAAAAGTGGGACAGAAGCAAACGGGACCGCAGACAAAAAGGAACACCCAATACAAAAAAGCTCAGAGGCAAGAAGGGCAAATTTCAGTAACAATATGCCTAAAAATCCACAAGGAAGAAAAATGAATGACAGAAGTCCCACAATACAAAGAAAGGTTACAAAAGGTGTTGCTAAAACATTTGAAACAGGAGCAATAAGAGAAATAAGCGAAAAGGCGCTGATAGTAAAAGGGAGCGTAGTTAAAAGGGCCGCCAAGGTCATTGCACAAGGTTCCACCACCAGTGATCTTAAAAAAGATGAAGAACATGAAATCCAAGATAGTAAGAGGGACATAAAAAGAAGTATTCCTAAAGTGGAGCATACCGAAAGAAGAAACGAGAGAGAAAAGGCGCTCGTTGGAATAAAGGTGATTATTACAATTACGACAACACCAAGCGCCGACAAGGCATGAGAACGCCTGATTCCTCCTACTGAGATAATACTAAGAGCACTCATGCATGCAGCGCGTACACAGGAAATAGGAAAACCAACTATACAAAGATAAAGCCCCAATATCGCAAGTTGAATTCCAATTTTTATCCGCGAAGAAAGAGGAACATTGCGAACTATTAAAGAAAGAAAGCTCATAACAATTACGAGATGAGCACCTGACACTGCAACAATATGAGCAAGCCCTAAAACTTTTACTTCTTGATATATCCCTAAAGAAAAAAGCTGAGTTCTATCACCGACAATAAGTCCTTGTAAAAGAGCACCAGCTTCCGATGAAACGCTTCCTTGATTAACTAAATTGTCTATTTCATTTACATAATTACTCCGAGTGCTTGCTAGAAAACCTAAAGGAGATGAAGAAGCAAGGTCGATCTCAGTCAAAGTAGCGAAACCTGCAATCCCCTGCTGATAATAACGAAGTTTTACCTCCTCACGAGGCCAAGAATACGTAAGGGCTGATTGAAATTCACTTCCAAAGCCATAGGAATCCTCGTTAAGATTTAAGCTTACAAAACCCAGAGATTCTCTCGTCTTAATATCAAATATTTGTGCAAGGGCATAAGAACTATAGAGTCCTTGATTAATATCTTCCTCGATACGGATTAAAACTTTTTCATTTTGCTTTGAATCCAAAAGAGCATGCTGATTATCGATACTAAGACACTCAACATTCCAAACAAAACCTCCTAAGAGTCCAAAGAGCAGGCAATAAACTACGACTGGGTTTTGTGCGTTGCGAACAAAAACAAGAAGAATAATACTTACTACAACAATCAAAAATACGAGAACACCAATAATCAGATAATCTTTTGGTACACCAAATCCATAGGAAAATAAACAACAACCACACCAAAACGAAATTCCACACCACAGCACTAAAGGTATCGAAGGGACGCTTTGCTTTATGTACTACCGTTGAACTCATACGGTGATGAACTCTTTCATGGCTTCGTATTTTTTATCTCCTATACCGGAAACCTCTTTAATTTCTTCAATAGAAGAAAACGAGCCATGTTCTTGACGATAGACAATGATCTTTTCTGCTGTAGCCTCCCCTACACCATCGAGCATCATAAGCTCTTCTTTTGTAGCGGTATTAATATTTACTTTTTGAGTTGCCGAACTAAAAGATTGATCATTGGCAGTCGTGGAATTACTTCCTTGCTTTTCAAGATCTGTCTGCATTTGTTTTGAGGTAACAATAATCTGTTCGCCATCAGATAATTCCCTTGCTAAATTGATACTTCTATCATCAGCAGCTTCAGTTAAACCACCTGCAGCATCGATTGCTTGAGAAACACGAGACCCGCCTGGAAGCTGATACATCCCAGGTGAGACAACTTCACCAGTGATATGAACATAAATAGTCGATTGATTTGTTTCGCTTCTTGTTTCTGATGATTGCTGTTCAGCCTGATCTTGAGATTCTTCTTGTGCCGTTTCTTCCTGAATAAAAGCTGCATCAGGCACCGAAAAGGCAGTCCATAGTTGAAAAGCCCCAAAGACAAGTACACCTAAAGCAAGTACGCCTATGCCTATAACCAATGCAAGATTAGGTTTAGATATTCCTGCTTTTTGTTTTAGCGAATTAACTTCATCAAGAAACGACATAGAAAACCCCCTAAGCCTCTTAAAACCAGCTTAGGGGGCAAATGTAATGCAGATCTATTATTAAACGACAATGAAGGTCACAAAAAGAAACAACCAATCTCACATTTAAAAACACTCTTGAAAAGTATTAAGAATGTTCTTTGCGTTCAGATCGGGGAATTTTATATGACGGACAGGAATAGGTATGTATTTCAGCTGCCTGCAATGCTTCTTCAGCCCATTCATCCATGGGAAGATCTGCTTCCGCTGCAAGAACTTTAGGAAGTTTCGCATGCGTTTCAGGATTTCGGGGCATAAACAACGTACAACAATCTGGAGCATCTTGCGAAGAAATGTCAAAGGTGCCAAGTTTTTGAGCTTCACCAATTATTTCCACTTTATCAAAACCCACTAAAGGTCTATAAACTGGCAATGAAACACTTTGATTAACTACCAGCATGTTGTCCATAGTCTGAGACGCCACTTGACCAAGACTTTCACCTGTTACCAGCGCTTTTGCCCCTTCTTTACGAGCAATACGCTCAGCAATTCTAAACATTAAACGACGATACAGTATTACACGAAGCTCTGGTGGCGCCAGAGCTGAAATTTCACGCTGGTACGTACCAATAGGAACCGTATATAAACGCGCAAAACAACCACTCCGTTCAAGAACTTCTGCGATATCTTGCACCAAATACTCACTCGTAGCCGAAGTTTCAGGTCTTCCAGAAAAATGAACCCCAATACAAGTCGCACCTCGACGAGCAATACGCCAGGTTGCAACCGGAGAGTCAATACCAGAAGAAAGCAAACAAACAGCCTTACCTGCACTACCCACAGGAAGACCACCAATTCCCTGAATGCTTCTTCCATAAATATAAGTTGAACCCTGAATTACTTCGACACGTACTTCAACATCAGGGTTTTTCATGGCAACTTTTTTGTCGGGGAAAGCACGACAAAGAGCAGCGCCTACCAACTGATTGAGCTGCATTGAATCGATAGCAAAATCGGTATGGTTGCGTCGTGCTTGAACCTTGAAGGTATAAAAATCACCCGCATCAGTTAATGCCATACAAGCAGTTTCATACATCTCTTCAAGATCTTGAGCACAACGATAACCGCAGGAAACGCGAGCAATGCCAGGTACTCCAGCAATCTGGTCTGCCAACCTACAAGAATCCTCATACGTACTTGAGTCAGGCAAAAACAGACAAATCCTTCCAGAGATGCGTCTAATACGAACCTCGGAATTCTTTATTAACGCTTCAATATTAGCAATTAGTTGTTGTTCAAATTTTTTTCGATTGTGTCCCTTAAGACCAATCTCGTGATAATGAACAAGGCAGACACGATGTCGTGTCTGCCTTGTATCAAGTTGCGCTATTTCAGTCATTGTAATGAAAAAATCCTTTTATTAGCTTCAACTATCGTAACAAATTAAGGTCTCTTTACGATGATTAGTGATTATGAACATCGATCGTTGCAGGATCGTAAGAAACATCCCCACGAGAAATTTCATCAAACGCAATGGAAAGAGGACGACGATTATTAGCCTTAGCAATATCTACAGCAGTTTGAAGCTGGATAGCACGATTACGCTGACCTCGCATCATTTCGTTAATATCATGAGCGCGTTTAGAAGCTAAAGCACACAGTAAAAAACGATCGTCATCAGTTTGATCCAACAACACATCAATTTTAGGTTCAATAAGGCTCATCTTTTTTAGATCCCTTTCGTATCATTTGCGAAAGAATTGATAACTTCTACCAATTCATCAACAGCTCGTTCGAGGTCATTGTTTACAACTTGAACATCATACTCCATTTTTTGCGCAAGCTCTACCTCTGCTGTTTTCATTCTCGAAGAAATTACATCTTCCGTTTCAGTGCCGCGCTGACGAAGTCTTCTCTCTAATTCTTCAAGAGAAGGAGGCTCTATAAAAACCAGATGAGCTTCTGGAAGAGCCTTGCGAACCTGAAGAGCCCCTTGCACATCAATTTCTAAAATTACCTGATCACCAGCATTCATATGATCTATAACACTTTGCTTTAAAGTGCCATAGTAATTGTCATGAACTTGAGCCCATTCAAGAAATCCATCCTGTTCAACAAGACTTTTAAAATGATCAGTATCTAAAAAGAAATAATGAACGCCTTCGATTTCGCCAGGACGGGGACTGCGAGTAGTAGCAGAAACGGATACCCATGCATCGGGTATCCGTTCTATAACCTGCGATAATAAAGTGCCCTTACCTGCTCCAGAAGGGCCTGAAACTACAAAGAGATTACCTACGCGGGAATTATTTTCCAAGACGATCAAGCAACGCTTTCTGTTGACGCTCGCCCAAACCCTTCAAACGACGGATTCAGCGATATCCAATTCCTTCATGATCTTTTCGGCCTTTGCCTTTCCGTACCCTGGAAGAGTTTCGATCAAGGTAGAAGCCTTCATACGACCAACAATAGGATCATCCTTCATTGCAAGAACATCCGCAAGACTTAAAACCCCATTTTTTAATCTCACGAACCTGAGCTCGCTTGATACGTGCAGCTTTTGCCTTCTCGAGTGCCTGCTGCCTTTCTTCTGGGGTGAGTTGTGGAACCGGCATGGTCGCTCCTTTTCTTTATCGATGTACCTGGACACCGTCTTATAAGCAATTTCACTAATACTATAGTATACACAATTTAGAATTACACAATCCCTTAAAAGTGTCCCCTGTCACTTATATCAAAAGATTACGTATATGAACAGCGAATTTATACCATTATTTCATGATTTCTGCACCATTTGTGAATTTTAAACCCTCTTTTTCCATACCCTTTGGATAAAGAATGCAAGTGATCGAACAAGAACGTGCCAACCAACTTGCCCCTCTTGACGAACAACTAAAGACACTTGAGACCACCGAACAACAACTCAGCACTCAGCTTTCTCAAATCACCGAAGGCGAAACCGCACTTGCCTCTGCACGCCAGCAACTCGAAGCAAGCAGACAAGAAATTACCTCAGGTGAACAGCAGATCACAGCAGGCGAAAAAGAGCTACAAGCAGGTCAAACCGAGCTTGATACCCAACGCCAAGAGTATGAAAAAACTAAAGCAGATGCCCTTCAACAAATCGCTGATGCTCGCGCTGAAGTTGACGATATCGAAGCAGCGCAATGGTACATTCAAACGCGCGATTCCAATGCAGGATACACCAGCGTCGAAAGTGATGCCTCCTCTATTGAAGCTATCGGCTTAGTATTTCCTGTTGTCTTTATTATCGTTGCAGTTCTTATTGCCCTTACGACCATTACACGCATGGTCGAAGAAGAACGAAGCCTTATTGGAACATACAAGTCCTTAGGCTACAGCCGCCATACCATACTGATGAAATACTTGATGTATGCCCTAGGCGCTTCCCTTATTGGCGGCATCCTTGGAGGTGTATGCGGTTTTATCGGATTCCCCACCTTCTTGTTCTCGGTTGTTTTTGAAGCCATGTATCAAATCCCTGAATATCTCTATTCCTTTGATGCCCTGTATGGAATAGGGAGCGTACTATTCTTCATTATCGGAATTGCAGGAGCTGCTATACTCGCCTGCCGTTCTGAACTAAAACAAACCCCTGCCGCTCTCATGCGTCCAAAAGCACCCAAAGCTGGTTCCCGTATTTTCTTGGAACGCATAACTCCGCTCTGGAATCGCATGTCCTTCTTAAATAAAGTTACCGCGCGTAACATCTTCCGCTATAAAAAACGTTTTCTCATGACCATTTTTGGCATTATGGGATGCATGGCTCTTTTGATCTGCGGTTTTGCTGTTCGCGACTCCGTTCACGCTCTTTCGGTAATGCAATATAACGACATCAATCGCTACGATGTGCTCGCCGTGGTAAATCAGGAGGATTTCGACGCATCGCTTCAAACCCTCGAAGAAGATACGCGCATCTCTTCAGTTCAACCCCTCAGCGTTGACAGCGTTACTGTAAGCTCGCCCGCTTCACCCAACGGCGAAACAGACACATCTTCTGCAGGAGGCACTACGAGCGAAGCAAAAGAAAGTCTTCAGCTTTTTATCGTGCCTGACGGGGCTTCTTTATCGGATTTCATCAATACCCGCACCTCCGCAGATATCCCTTGCGAGCTTTCCGATGAAGGAATGCTACTCACGAGAAACGCAGCAGAGCTCCTTGGTATTTCAGAAGGCGGAAGTGCTCATGTAGAAACAAGTACCCTAAAACAGGCGGATGTCCCCGTTCAATACGTTATTGATAACTACTTAGGTAATGCCGCCTACCTTACCGAAAGCACTTATGAAAAGTATTTCGGCACTTCAGCAGACCCGAATGGCTTTTTCATCAACCTCGTAAGTGATGACGCTGCAGAACAAGAAGCATTTGCCAATGAGCTTACCGACAACGAAACCTTTATGACCGTAACAAGCACTCAAAAAATGAGCGAAGAATTCTCGCAATCCTTCTCGCTTATTAATACCGTGGTGTACGTCATTATCGTATTGGCAGCTGCTCTTGCCTTTGTGGTGTTGTTCACGCTTTCTACAACCAATATCTCTGAGCGTATTCGTGAGCTAGCAACTATCAAAGTTTTGGGCTTTCGCAAACGCGAAGTAAATCACTATGTAAACAAAGAGACCATTTTGCTTACCGCACTAGGCATGATATGCGGCATTCCTTTGGGTTATGCGTTCAGCCAGTCACTTACCTACGTGCTGAAGATGCCTTCTATTTATTTTGCTGTCACGATTGAACCCTTAAGTTATGTTTATGCGTGTGCCTTAACCTTATTCTTCGCCTGGCTTGTAGCTCTGATCTCGAATCGCGCCCTGGCTAAGATTGACATGATTGAAGCGTTAAAGAGTGTCGAATAGAAGGGGATTCAAGGCGCTGGTGCCCAAAGCGTGATACTCGAAATGCGACGCCTGAAGCGTGATGTTCGAAATGTGGCGCTCGAAATATGGTGTCCGAAGCGTAACGCTCGAAAAATCAAGCCTCATCCTGAACGTTATCGTTTGCGCCATCAGCATTCTTCTCGGAACGATTTGGCTTGGTGCGCGGGTTGAAATGATGGCGTAGCGCATCGCCCAAAAGGCGTAATTTAACGATGGCATACACCGTAACACCTGCCGCAACCAAGAAAATAGGAATGCGAACCAGATTGTCTGCCACCGTAATAACAATCGCACAAGCAGACAGCATTATCGTCCAGCCCCACATAATTAAGACCGTAGCACGCTGGCTAAATCCCGCACGCATTAAGCGATGATGGATATGTCCTTTGTCTGCCACATCGATGGGACGATGTTCGCGCTTGCGTCGCACAATCGCGAAAAAAGTATCGAGAATCGGAACACCGGCCGCCAGGATAGGAACCAGCAAAGAAACAAAAAAGAGTAGAACGAGCCACCGCAAAAAGTGAAATGATGCCAAGCGAAAAGCCCAGCAAAAGAGCACCTGAATCGCCCATAAAAATAGAAGCAGGATAAAAATTATCTTTCAGAAACCCAATGCAGGCACCCAGCAGCAAAACACTAAAGACCGCAGCATCAGGGCGATCGGTCCAAACCGCAAACAACAAAATCGTAGCTGCCGAGATTGCAGTAATACCCGCCGCTAAACCATCAAGACCATCAATTAAGTTGATAATGTTCGCAAAAGCAACCAGATAAAATACGGTTAAAGGATACGCAACCCATCCAAATTCAATATAGCCTTCGCCAATAGGATTGTGAATATTTGCGAGCAACAACCCTGATCCCGCTACGATACAGGCAGCGATAATTTGGCCGAGCATTTTTACTTTAGGGCTTAGGTCTACGACATCATCCACCGCGCCAACGCCAAACATAAACAAGATACCTATAAACACTCCCACATAATTAGGAGTAATGTCGTCATTTGGAGCGAAGGGATTATCCCACCCTAAAAAAGTCATACCTAGGCCAAGCACTATGAGAGCAGCAATGATGCCGCCTAGAATTGCCACCCCACCTAAACGAGGAATAGGAAGCATGTTTACTCGTCGAGCACTAGGATAATCAATGGCATCGAGACGAACAGCCAAGCGTTTCACCGCAGGAACAAGAGCAATAGTGACTGAGCCCGCAACAAGGAAGAGCACGGCATACTCAAGCCAATTCATGAGCCCCTCCTGGTTCTAGTTCGTTCTTTACCTGCTTGGCGAAACGGACTCGCAAACGCCAAATCATGATTATATACCGTATTTGGTCACCAAAGGGTATTCATTGGCAATACTTCACACAACCCCGCACCCCACAAAGAACTTCCTCGTAAAAAGTTCATCAGGGGGTGGGTTCAGTTCATCAAGGAGGGTTCCCTTTTGAAAGCACAGTCTCCTCTTTGAGGAGCTCCCCTCTACAAAAGAAAAGCCGCCAACAAAGTAAAGCTTCAAAAAGAGCAACTAAAAAGGCTAAGGTGTCCTCGAATACATGGAGGTAGTTTGAACGCATACGCTCTCCACAACTCTTACGCATGCCTTTGTATAGAATGACTTGATGAACCTTTGATTCGTAGCGAAATTGTTACTATTCGTTACGAACAAAAGGACATCTGGCTTTGCGCACTGTTTCGCACGCCTAAAAGCGCGCTTGTATCGGTCGTTATTGGAAGAAGATTGCAATTGTCTCATAGTCCTTCTATAAGCATCATTATTCCGGTTTACAACGTGAAACCTTGGCTTCGCCGTGCAGTTAATTCGCTGCAGAACCAAACGTTTAGAAGTTACGAGATTCTGCTTGTGGACGATGGAAGCACTGACGGAAGTGCTGAACTGTGTGACTTGCTTGCCGACTACGATATGCGCATCCGCGTCATTCATCAAGAAAATGCTGGGGCTGCAAGCGCTCGCAACGCAGCAATTGCAATCGCTCGTGGAACCTACCTATATTTTATGGACGGAGATGACTGGTGCGATCCCGAAATGCTCTCCGACATGTATAGCGTTGCTGCTGAACATGATCTTGATCTGCTTGTGACAGGCTTCACCATTGACACGTATTACGATAATGAAGGTCGTTATTATCGCGAATTACGCAATGCACCCAATAAAATTTTTGCAAGTCGTGAGGAATTCCGAAACGAAGCCTATAAGCTTTTTGATGCACAGCTTCTGTATGCACCGTGGAATAAATTGTATCGTCGCGAATACCTTAATAAGCACAATCTACGCTTCCCTACTACTTTCTGGGATGATTTGCCTTTTAATTTGGAAGTAATGCGTGATGTTGAGCGAGTAGGTTGTCTAGATGGCCACTATTATCATTTCCTTCGCGCACGTGCAGAAAGCGAAAATACTAAATATCGTGCCGACATGTACGATAAGCGCGAAGAAGAGCATCAGTGGATGAAAGAATTATTTGAGTACTGGGGCATCGACACCCCTGAAGTGCGCGAATTTTTAGCCCGCCGCTATGCAGAACGATTAGTTGGATGCATCGAGAACATCACTAATCGCAACTGCACCTTATCCTCCGAAGAGAAACGTGCCGCGATTCGCGCAATGATTTCCACGCCTCAAGCACGTGAAGCATTAAAGCTCGCAAAACCACGCACCAAAATGATGGGTGTAGTGCTCTGCCCCTTGAAAATGGGCAATGTTAACTTGACTATGATGCAAAGCTCGGTAATTTCATGGGTCCGACAAAATAGTACGAATTTGTTTGCTCGCTTAAAGGCTAATCGTTAAGATTTCGCATGAATCTGCCCGCGTGCTTCAAAACAAATCGCCAGGGTTTTGCACGAATCTGTTTACGTGCTTTAAGGTAAATCGCAGAGGTATTGCACGATTCCTTTCGTATGAACCTGTTTGCGTGTTTGCACACCTCATAACAAACCGCTTAAGTTTCACCTTATCTCGTATCGCGCTCATTGAAGGGCTGGCTTTGTTCTCCTGACTATTTCAGGAGAAGCACCACTGCAACAACGATGAGCAGAATATAGCTTGCTTTGATGAATTGCTCTTGACTGAAGCGCTTTTGAATACGTCCCCCAAGCCAAGTAGCCAAAATAAGCAGAGGGATGCAAACCAGCAGAATAAGCCACCCATCACCCGAAAGATCACCTTGGATAATTCCGTAGGCACCGTAAGTTCCATTTAAAATAGTCCACACTGTTGTGGTGGTGGCACGAAATTCTTCTTTGGTCTTTAGCTTTTGGAGAGCATAGATTGCCAAGAATGATCCGCCGGATACAAACATACCTTGAATGATGCCTGCAATTGCCACAATAACTATCAACAGCCATTCGGGAAGAAGCTTGTTCTTTTTATTAAAAAATAGACCTCGCGCTGCAATTACCAAAATCGCAACACCATATATTTTCTGAAGAAAATCAAGAGGTGCAATCGTATTAATCCAGGCGCCCACGCACATAAAGACCAACATAATGGAGCACATTTTCACTACTTCGCGCCACACGATATGTTTAAAACTGGTGGCGGCGATCATGATGCTTGCAAGAAGGCCGGTGCAGTTGAGTACCGCAATAGAGGTTTCATGTCCAATGGTAGACATGCCAACAGGCATAGCGAAAATGTTCCCCGCAAAACCCGTAATACCATTAATAAGGTACGCAAAGAAGAACGCTCCCCAAAATAGATACTTCTCCATACTGCCCCTCTATCCTTCCCTGTTTTGTTAGCAAGACCCAAAGCCTGCGCGCGTCTTCTTGGTGGTATTACCTTATTTGTATAACCGCCAGTGTATGCTACTCCATTTTTCTGACGAAAACTAACAAATCATCATGCGAAAATTAATCTTTCTCGCCATCCTATTAAAAAGTGTCGTTTTATAAATAAACATCGCGTTAACGCGCTATGCCTCACGCGCAAGTTATTTAATGGTGCGTTACACTTACAACCAATCTATCGACCTATTAAAGGACTATCTCTATGAGTACTGAAATTCTTTTCCAGGAATTGAAACATATCTTTGACACCCATGCTATTCTCTGCGACGAACCGATGGCAAAACACACCACCTTCAATGTTGGTGGACCAGCAGATTACTTGGTTCGTCCTCAGAACGCCGAAGAAATACATGGAGCAATTGAGGCAGCAAAGAAAGCATCCATGCCTTGGTGGGTTATTGGCTGCGGAAGTGACCTGCTTATATCCGATGAAGGCCTTCGAGGAGTTGTAATCGAAATTGGTGACGCCCTCTCTGACATCACTATTGAGGGAAGCACAATTATTGCGCAAGCTGGTGCTACTAACGAGGCTGTTGCCAAGGCGGCATGTGTTGCTGGTTTAGCGGGCTATGAATTCGCAAGCGGCATTCCGGGATCTATCGGTGGTGCTGCCATTATGAATGCGGGCGCTTATGAGGGAGAATTTAAAGACGTTGCACGTTCGGTAACCTGTCTCTACCCTGATGGATCAGTAAAAACACTTGAAGCAAAGGAAGCAGACTGGAGCTATCGCCACTCAATGATGGGTGATGAGGGTCTTATCGTTCTCAGTGTTGAACTCGTGTTGCACCCTGATGATACAAACGCTATCCAGGCACGTATGGACGATTTGGCTGAACGCCGCGCTTCCAAACAGCCTCTTGAAATGGCAAGTGCGGGAAGCACCTTTAAGCGTCCTGTCGGGTATTTCGCTGGCAAGCTTATTCAGGATTCTGGCATGCAGGGGCATACCGTCGGCGGCGCCCAAGTTTCCCTTAAACATGCAGGTTTTGTTGTAAATACCGGAAATGCTACAGCCCAAGATGTGCTGCAAGTCATTCGTGATGTTCAAAAAACCGTGAAAGGTCACTTTGATGTAGAGCTCGAAACCGAAGTAAAGATGTGGGGCTTTTAGTCGACGTCTTTTGACCATCCGGGTTCATGACATATAACCCTTCAAGAGTTGTAAAAATTCACATCACATAACCTTTCGAGGACCAAAATCCCCTAAAGAGATTTTGGTCCTTCTTTTTGATTTCGAGTCAAAAGTATCGTCTCCCGAAATACATTGATTCTGAAAATTGAATATCGTGTTGAATCGAATGAAGGAGAATTGACCTCTCCCCACATGAACGTGTTACCCTTATGAGGTTACTCAATAAGAGAACTTTGCGTTCACCCGTTTAAAAGAGAGGGATTCGGGATGGCGAAAAACAAGAAATACGAGCCGACAAACCCCAATAAAAGAAAAGATAAAAAACCTGTTATTACCTGTCCCCACTGTGGCAGCACCAATATGGAATATGTCCCCGATAGGCGTCGCATTCCCTCAAAATGGTATATCCATGTGGCGGCAGCAGTAGCAGTTGTTGTTTTCTTCTTCTTCATGCCTGCTTTCTCGGTAGCCTTTGCTTTGATTTATCTGTATTACACCCTGTTCCACAAACATAAGGTGTTGGTGGGCACTTGCCAGGACTGCGGACAGGAAACTTTGTTTAATAGACCTGACGACGGCAGTTTGGAACCCGACTTCGATAAGCCCTGGACAAGCTAAAGCAACCACTTATCTGAAATTTACTACCGTTTACCCTCATACAGCATAATTAAGACCGCTAGTCCAGCTCGCGGTCTTTTCTTTTTGCCTGCTCGACTACTGTTATCTAAAGGCATTCATTAATCCCGCCTTTGTATATCGAAAGGGATGATCCTATGAAAATGCAAGGAAAATCGGTAGTAGTTACCGGCGCATCTTCCGGCATGGGAGATGCTATTGTTCGTCTTTTTGTTGCTGAAGGCGCTTCTGTTGTTGCTGTCGCTCGCAGAAAAGAACGCCTTGAGGCACTCAAGGAATCGCTCACAGAGGCTCCAGGAACGATCGAAATTTATCCCGGAGACGTCTCTGATCAGAGTATTTGTGAAGGCATGATCGATTTTGCTGTAGAAAAGTTTGGCAAACTCGATGTGCTTATCAATAATGCAGGCATTATGGACGATATGAGTCCTATCGGTGATGCCACTAATGAAAAGTACGAAAAAGTTATGGCGGTCAATATGTTTGGCCCCTTCTGCGCGATGCGAAAAGCAGTCAACGTCTTCTTGGAGCAAGGCAATGGTGGTTCAATCGTTAACGTTGCTTCCCTTGGCGGAATGCGCACCTGTGCAGGAGCAATTTACTGCGCATCAAAGGCAGCTGTGATCTCCATGACCAAGAATACCGCTTACATGTATATGAAAGACGGCATTAGAGCGAACGGCATTGCGCCAGGCGGCATTGCTTCAGAAATTGCTACTTCTATGGGGCAGCCAAACCCCAATGGTTATGGTCGCATTCAGCCCGTGTTGGCATGCGGACCTGAGCCGGGCAGCACCGAAGAAATCGCCAAGGCAGCGCTTTTCTTGGCAAGCGAAGATTCTGCTTACATCAGTGGCGATGTTTTGGTAGTTGATGGCGGCTGGAACGCAGGTTAATCTGAGACCCTTTTGAACTACGGTCTAACTCGAATTTAAAACTCTATCTAAAGCAATCTAGATCTAAAGAGGCATCCTGCAGGATGGGGTTATAGCAACACATTCCTATAACCCGCAGGATGCCTCTTACGTTACTATTTGTATTTCATTTCGAGAATTATTCTTAGGCTATCGCTAGTACCTTTAATCTTCATTCAGAAAATCGAAAGCGTATTGCGCCGCAAGCTTTACACCACTAACAAGAACGCTTTCATCCACTTCGTAGTAGCAACTATGCTGAGGGTGATCGGCGCCTTTTTCAGGATTTTTCCCTCCAACAAAAACAAACACTCCTGGTACTACTCGCAGATATTCAGAGAAATCCTCCCCTGAAAGCGTGCCTTCATATTTCGCCAGCGCGTCTTCGCCTAACACCTTTACCGCCGATTTTATGGCGCGTTTGGCACATTTTTTATCGTTGATAAGGGCTGAATTGCCTGATTGCCATTCAAAATCAGCTTTGGCGCTATAAGATCGCGCCACATGGTGAACCATGAATTCCATGCGCTCGCGCAAGAATTCACGAACTTTCGGATCAAACGAACGCACCGTTCCGGTCAGGTAAGACGTTCCTGCCATAACGTTGCGCGCTACACCCCCGTGAAATTCCCCAATAGTAAGAACCACTGGGTCAAACGGCGACACATCGCGACTCACGACAACCTGAAGTGCTTCGATAATAGCGGCTCCAACGACAATGGCATCAACGCCCTTGTGAGGCATTGCACCATGCGCGCTCGAACCACTGATGTCGACACGGAACCAGTCGGTATTGGCCATACGCGGACCTGACTCAATTGAAACGGTTCCCGCTTCCACTTCGCTCCATATATGAGCTCCATAGATGGTTTCCACCCCATCGAGCGCCCCGCCGCAATCATTCGCCGCGAGCCAATGGATATTTCTTCGGCGGGCTGGAAAATTATGCGCACTTCACCCCGAAGTTGCCCGCGTAATTCATTGAGCAGGCGGATTGCTCCGAGCATCATTGCGATGTGGCAATCGTGGCCACAGGCATGCATCACACCTTCGTTTTTCGAGGCATATGACGCGCCTGTCTGTTCCAAAATAGGAAGCGCATCAATATCGGACCGCAAAACTATACGGTGCCTGGGTCGGCCTTGCTCGTCATACGCATCAGGCGCTTCCCCTCTGATCGTGACAATAAGACCTGATTGAGAGCTAATCGTAGAACCACCCTGGGAAGTTTTGGTGGTGCTTGTCGACATGCAGCCACTTTTTACAGCGCTTGTCGACTCGCCATCGCCATTCGCAGCGCTCGCCGATGCGTCCTGGTTGCTGGTAGCGTTTACTGACGTGGCCTGGTCCTTAGTAGTCTCAGACGCGTTCTTGCGGTTGGCGGCGTTTGTCAGCACGCACCACGCTTCAACATCCTGTCGTACAAATGCCTTGCCAGCCTCTTTTAAAGATGCAAGATTTTCACTTTCTGTATACTGCGCAGGCGCAGGGCCAGGGATAAAGTCGTTAGGGAGTGCATATTCTATGCCCATGGCATCAAGCTCTTGCGCTATAGCTGCCGTCGTATTTACTTCTTCACCGCTCAATTCAGGGTGAGCATGAAAAAAGCGACGTTTCTCGATTAGATACGGTTCGATGCGCGCTGCCAATTCCTGTACGCGCTGGGTAAAAGTACTATCCACACAAATCACCTCATAAAAGGTGGAAATACCTAAAAGCTACCCAAAGAGTACCATTTTGACACGAGTATTTAAACTACGAGCAGGTGAATGAAACCTAACTACACTTCGTACAGCACGACATCTACGTTCATGCAACCGACACTCGCACCTCACGCAGCACGGTACCTACACTTCGTACAGCAAGGGCCTACGCCTTGTAGCACAGTGCCTACACTTCATACAACACGGCGCCAAGGTAAAGCCTCCACCAAAGCAACTAAGATTACTTTGTCGCCTTTTTTAATCTCGCCTTCGTTATACGCATCGGCAAGCGCAGAAGGGACACTTGCCGCCGATGAGTTACCGCGATGTTCGATCGAGAGCTTAAACAGCTCCTTTGGTGCATGCATTCTTCGCGCCGCAAAATCAATAATTTCGCTCGTTTGCCTGGTGAGGAACGATGAGTTTGATCTCATCGAGCGTAACACCCGCGCGTTGGCAAACCTCTGTTACAGCCAAATTTCATAGCTCGTGCAGAAAACTTAAAAACCTGCTGCCCATTCATACGCAACACATTACGAGGCGCGCCCGCCTCAAGCGATTCAACAATTGCGAGCTCTTCATCGATAGAAGCATGACTTTTGTCGGTCGCTTGTGCAGCACCGTGATTCACGCCGCCCTCATCAAAGGGTGGTACCACGTCAAGCGGCATAGGACACGTAAGCGAGTTATGAATATCGTCTTCGTTGGCAATAAAGGTGCTCAAAATACCCGCACGGCTAGGATCGTACTCCAGAACAACCGCACCAGCACCATCGCCCAAAAGAACACAAGTATTACGATCGGCCCAATTAGTAATGCGGCTCGGGCGTTCACCTGCCACCACCAAAGCGCGCTTAAAGTCGCTGCGATTAGATGCCGTCGCGCTTGCTACTATCATGCTTTCCGCAACGGTAAGCGCATATACAAAGCCTGAGCAAGCAGCATTCAGGTCAAAGCACGCAGCGTTTTCCAAACCTAAGCGACGACGCAAAATGGCCGCATTAGAAGGAACCAAAACATCAGGGGTTACGGTAGCAAATACTATCAGATCAATATCTTCTGGCTTTATGGTGCGCTCTGCGTAGCCACCATCTGTCCAGCCAAGCGCTTTGCGTGAAGCTGTCTCAGCAAGATCAGTACTGGTCTCCTCTACGGCAACTTTGCGGCTCTTGATGCCTGTACGCTTTGATATCCATTCGTCGCTCGTCTCAACCAATTGCGCCATATGATCATTTGTTACGTCCAATGCGGGAAGGGCGTTGCCACATCCTATAATTGCACAAGTCACGTGCTACCTCGTTCTATCTATTCTGTTTATATCGCCTTATGAACCGTCTTATTATAGGCCTGTTTTGCGCACTTCGGACGTGGGAATATCCCCTAATCTTCTTTCGCCCAAAGATAAGAGCAGCGGACCGCTTTATTCCATCCTTTGACTTTCTGCTGCCTTTCCTCTTCCGAAATGGAAGGACTAAAGATTTTGTCTACCGCCCAGTTCTCTTCCACTTCTTCGCGATTTTTCCAGTAGCCAACAGCCAAACCGGCAAGATAAGCTGCCCCCATAGCGGTAGTTTCGATACATTTTGGTCGTTTTACGGGAGCTCCCATAATATCCGCTTGAATCTGCATCAAGAAATCATTGGCACTCGCCCCACCATCAACGCGAAGCGAGGTTAGAGAAATATCAGAGTCCGCCTCCATTGCTCGTATGACATCATTAACCTGATAGGCAAGTGATTCTAAAGTCGCCCGAATGAGGTGATATTTGTTTACCCCACGAGTGATACCCACAATAGTTCCTCTTGCATAAGGATCCCAATGAGGCGCGCCCAGTCCGGTAAACGCAGGAACTACATAGCAGCCATTGGTATCCTCTACCTTTTTCGCCATGTATTCGGAATCCGCAACGGAATCGATTAGACGTAGCTCGTCGCGTAACCATTGAATGGCTGATCCCGCTACAAAAATTGACCCTTCCAGAGCATAATCTAAACCCCATGCAATGGTGGTCAGCAAGCCGTTGTCGGAAAAAACGGGCTTTTCTCCTGTGTTCATTAGCAAAAAGCAGCCCGTGCCATAGGTATTCTTTACGGTTCCGGGATGAAAACATGCCTGGCCAAAAAGAGCAGACTGTTGATCTCCTGCAGCGCCGCCAATAGGAATCGGCCCGCCAAAAAACGGTGCGGCAGTTTCACCATATACACAACTTGACGGCATTGGCTGCGGCAACATGGAACGAGGGATTTTCAAAAGATCGAGGATTTCTTGATCCCATTCAAGGGTGTTGATATTGAAGAGCATGGTTCGAGCGGCGTTCGAATAGCCCGTCACATGAACTTTTCCCTTGGTTAGCTTCCAGATGAGCCACGTTTCCACCGTACCAAAAAGGAGCTCGCCCGCCTCAGCTTTTTCTCGCGCGCCCTCGACGTGATCTAATATCCAACGAATTTTGGTAGCTGAAAAATAGGCATCGATAATCAATCCCGTTTTCTTCCTGATCGTGTCGGTATAGCCTTGCGCCTTCAGCTCATCACAAAACTCTGCCGTTCTTCGACATTGCCAAACGATAGCTGGGCATACGGGTTCTCCTGTTGTTTTGTCCCAGACAATGGTTGTTTCCCTTTGGTTGGTAATGCCTATTGCTGCAATGTCTTCCGCCGATGCCCCAATTTTCGACATCGCCTCCACAGCCACACCAAGCTGAGTAGACCAAATTTCATCAGCATCGTGCTCCACCCATCCAGGTTGAGGAAAATACTGCGTGAATTCCTTTTGTGCAATGCTGGCGATAGTTCCGTCTTTCTCAAACAAAATACAACGATTGCTGGTTGTTCCCGCATCTAGCGCCATTACGTACTTTTTCATAGGTGAATCCCCGATTTTGTTTTTACGGTTGTTTTGTTAATAGATTTTAGTCGTTTTGACTCTACGAATGCTACTTCAGACTGCATTGGACGCACCGAGGCGCCGCTTCCCTACCGCTTGGAGCTTGGTAGACACCAACGAAAGTTCCTCATACCCAACCAAAAAAGACAACCACCACAAAAGTTTTCTTAAAGTAATTTCTCACCCATTATCTATATCCTTTACCATATGAATTGAAAATTACTTCCACTTTTATTAAGGACAAAAATGCCCAAAATTGCAGCTGTTGTTGTTACTTATAATCGAAAAGATCTGCTTCTTGAATGCCTTAGCTGTCTTCAGAACCAAAACTTTTCGGATGCTTCACAAGCATGCGAAACAAGCCTGGATATTCTTGTAATCGACAATGCCAGCACCGACGGAACCTCGAAAGCCTTAAAACCGCTAGCAAATACAAAGCAGATCCTTTATTTCAATACTGGATCCAACTTAGGTGGCGCAGGAGGCTTTAACTACGGCATGAGAAAAGCCGTAGAACTGGGCTACGACTACGTGTGGGTAATGGATGATGACTGCATGCCCCATGAAGACACTCTGCAAGAATTTCTAAAAGCAGACGCACAGTTAAACGGACAGTATGGTTATATAAGCAGTGTTTGCCGCTGGACCGACGGTAGCATTTGCACTATGAACACCCAGCGCCATCCATTAACTAAAAATATCACTGATTTTTCTCCGGAACTGCAGCCTTGCACCCTCGCATCATTTGTGTCGCTTTTTGTTCCAGCGCGGATCATCAAGGAACTTGGATTACCTATTAAAGACTTCTTTATCTGGTCTGACGATTGGGAATTCACTCGCCGTATCTCGCGCAAATATCCCTGTTATCTTGCAGGAAAGAGCGTAGTAACCCACAAATCAAAGAGCAACGGCGTTGGCAATATCGCTCTTGATTCGGAAGAAAAAATAAGCCGCTACAAGTTGGCGTATCGCAATGATGTAGTTTTCTATCGCCGTGAAGGCGCTAAGGGATATGGATATATCTTAGTACGCGGTCTATATCATGCGCTCCTGGTACTCACTAAGGCAAAAAGCAAAAAAGGAGAACGCCTGAAAACGATTATCCAAGGTAATCTGGAGGGGCTAAAATTTCATCCAGAAATTGAATATGTATAACAAGGCCTCCGAACTATTTCTCGAAGGCCTTTAATAACCAAACCGAAAACTCGCTAGTTATCCGCTGGTTTTAAATCCGTGCCTAGATAGCTGTTCCAAAAATCCCAAGAAGTTAGCCAGGGTTTTGCAGTCTTGTAAGCAGCGCGAACCTCAGCACCATGCTCAGCATGCTCTTTCTTTAAGCGGGCAAAACGGCGCATAAGCTCCTTATAGCGATCACGATCCATATGGCGAACAGCTGCATTTTTGCCATCAAGGTCAAATGCAACTAGTGTTTTTGTCGCCATAGTTCGCGGAGAAAGAACTGATAACCCACTATAGAAAACAGCCTCTGGCTTGTCACGCAACAAAGCATCAGGCAATAAGTGGCGGTCATAAGGCAAGGTTCGCCAAACACGTAAAAACTGACCAATATATGATTCGCCACCAAACGCTCGTTTGCTATGCCTCATAGATGAAATCATTTCTTGATTGAACGTTTCCACTGGCACAAGCTTTTCATTCTTCGCACCATTCTTCTTCATCAGCTCTTCGCCACTCACACTTGCTAAATACTCAGGACCCTTAAGATAGTCCTCCATACCGTCCAAGAATAACTCGACCGTGTCGTACTCTAACGTACGCATATGGAGACGGATATTTCGCTCCCAACGCGCTACAAACATTTTTTCCGAGGCGCAATCATCCATCGCCATCATCACCATGAAATTTCTAATATATTGGTAGCAATCAACAGACGGACGGAATCTTCCCTCGAAGCCCTCATGCCAAACACAAATGCCATTCATAGTCATATATGTTGGCTTTATACGCATGCCATATTCAACATCATCGCAACGAACAAACAACGGCAAGGGTAAACCGCTTTCTCGAACCGCTTTCAATGGAATGCAGCTATACCACCATGCACCGTATGCATTCTTAACTTCAACATCGATAGATTCATTTTCAGCAATATCTTCAACTTGATCTATATAAATCTTTTCCCACTTAACACGGCGATATGCACCTGATTTAATTACATACGACACATCTTCAAACTGAAGGTTAGGCTTTTCGATAGCAAGCATTGCTCCATTAATGAAGGCATCCTTGTACTTACCTTGCGCTAAAGCTAACAAATTGTAAGTTCGTTTTAAACTTTCGGCAGAAACTTTAACGTCATCATCCATGAGCAGGATATGGGTAAATCCCTCCGAACTTGCAAGTGTTTCCATCATTCCACGAGCAAATCCACCAGCACCACCCACGTTTTTGTTTGGAAGAACCGTTACCCCGTCATCGGTTAAAGCATCAGAATCCAATGTACAGCCATTATCTACCACAAACATATGAAAAGCTTTTGCTACAGGATCGTTGGATCCCAGTACTTCTTGCTTTACCAACTCAATATTTGGAACTATATACTCTTCCTTTTTAAAAGTAGTGGTCGATAGAGCAAGCTTTACCGAGTTGATATTCGTCTCGTCCACCTCGGTAAAATAAAAGGCGTCATGCAGGTACGCTATTCCGCGAACTTGCAAAACAAACCCCACAATATCCTTATCGGTAAACGGAACTTCAATCTCAAAAACAGTACGCCCGTCTTCTTGCTTGATGCCACCGAGAAGACGTCGGCCTTCCATCAAAACAGAAGGATGACTATCTTTGTGAGTCATTCCGTTGAATTGCAATGTAGCAACATCGCCCGAAAGCTCTAAATGAAGTAATACCTTTTGAACATTTGCATACTTACGCCATTTCGCAACTGAACAACAATTGAAGTATGTAAGAAAATCTACTTTCCCGCTGATCGCTAAAGCATTTGTCTCTTCGTCAAATTCCGCAGAACCGCCAGCAACATTTTCCGTTCGATAATATACCTCAGGATATTGAGTCATATGTTTTTCAATTTTCAAAACAACATTTGACAGCTTATGTTTAATCATTGATGCACCATTTCTAAATTATCAACGTCGAAACTATGAAGTTGGAAAATGCCTTATTCTCCATTAAGTCTAAAACATCGAATGTCTTGTCTGTCATCTTACCTATTGATGAAAACTTATGCTGTATTTTTACTACGTTTCTTTGAAACCATCACGAACCCGATCGCAACAACCAAACCAACTAAAGACAGTATTGCCCCAGTTCGTAAATTTGGGGTTTCATAGCGAAGCTCTACTTGATGAGTTCCCTCTGGCAGTTTAACAGCCATAAAACCAACATTGGCGTTTAGCACTTCTACTGGCTCTCCATCAATTGACGCAGACCAACCTGAAGCATATGGAATGCGAAAATACAAATACTCATCCGAATTATCTGCTGTTGCAACGCAAGAATACCCATTGTCGAATTCTTGTATTTCTGTTGCACTATTTGCTGAAAGCTCTTGGATATCGTTCTCAACCGCCGAAGTATCTTGAACAAATACACCAAAGCTATCGAACGAATACACGCCAGGAGAGCTAAACTCCAAAGCAATTGTATGACGCTCCTCATCAGAATAGCCAATATTTACCGCCCAATCATCTTTCCCGCCATACAGATGGTGCTTGTTGTTCATAAACCATATCTCCTGCACCATACCTTCACCGGAAACCATAATTTTGCATTCTTTAGAATCTTCAGATGTAAGCTGGTCCAAAAATGCCCAGACTTTTTCGCGTTTACTAAGATTTGAATCGATGCCTTTTTCTAGTGGCTCATAATCCATCCCAGAACACATAAAATATGCCTCTGTTCCAGCAGGAATGGACGCATTCAAATACAAAACGGTATTGGGTTTAGTTATTGCAATTGTATTTCCCTCAATGGTTACTCCTGACTGCTTTTGCGCAGCCGTTTGATTGTCTGAAACTTCGACAATATCATCACCTTGTTGATTAAAACTCAACTCTGAAGGAATTTCCTGAGCATACGAACGGATATTGCTCGAGTCATCTTGCGTAGGATTATCAACGACAACGCTTTGTGTCAATACATCCTGTCGCTCGGCAATAGACATCGAATCATATGAACTACGCGAAATAGCCGAGTCGTAAGTAAAAGCAAGAGGAAGAGTATTTTCTGCCTGATATACCGCATAGTCCTCTTCTTTTACTGTTCCTTGAGCCACTAAAGTCCGATAAAGCGGCGGAAGCATGCTTGTGTCATTTGAAGGAACTAAAAAATTAGTCACTCCCGCCATTGCTTCCATTGTGGTTCGGGAATTAAATCCAGCATATGAAAAATTCATCGATGATGTAGCTAACCCTAAACTCGTATGATATTGATCAATGTAGCTGTTGTAGAAACTGTTATAAAACGTACTTCCTAACATTCCATTAGCAATATTTCCATTGCGCCAAAGATGAGTCTCCGCAGAATCATATCGCTGATCAGAACTTCCCTCGACATTCATAACAATGGATGAAGCGTCATCCCTTACAGTATAGTTATATGATTCGCCTAGCTGAACTTGTGTCGCACTTGAACCACTACCCCATTGACACGATACGTATAAGCAACCAACCGCTACTACACCAATCATCGATGCATTAAAGAACGCCCTTTTGTCTTTAAAGACATAACAAAGCACAACAGTCGCGAATAATAAGGCAAGCAGCGCATAGAAAGATTCGCTTGTGTACCACATCAAAAGAACCATGCAAGCGAGTCCATAACAACACGAAGCAATTACAACTTTCTTTTCGCCTTTTTGGATTGCTTTTCTATAAGAAGGCAATAGTACGACAACAATAAGCGACACTAGCAATGCATATATCCAAACCCACCGATTATTTGGATAAGCAAACCCATTAAAGATACGCCCAGCTAAAGGTAAACACAAAAACAGGGTAAAGACGATAAATAGAATTCGCAAAACTCGCTTTGATTTAGCATCTAACTCGATATTTTTTGCGAAAAATAATCCGAATACTGCCACAAGCGCCAAAGGTGCAAATCCGAAAATGCAGTCCGCACCAACGGAAGTTGGAGAAATAAAACCTTCTAACAATTGCAAATAATAAGCAAGTGAGTAAGTAAGGCTTTCGTAGCGATCGAGTCCCAAGCGATCTTGTGAAAGCAGAGATACCGCATTTGGGAAAAACATCACTCCTGCTAGTAAGGCAGCAAGGGCAATACAACTAAGAATTTTGATTACCCAAATTAAGAATGATTTTGCCGTAGTTTTTTCGGGCAAATTGAAAACTTTCGCTAAGCAATAAACCAATAAAGCCAAACAAGTTACATATGCTTGACTTACTGAGCAAAAAAAGCAAAGAAAAAGTGCACAAATAAACAGAACTGGAGACTTTCGGTCGAATACCTTATCTACACCCCAAAGAACCAGCGGAGCTAAAACCAAAGGATAGAGTAAGTAAATCTGAGAAAACGCAATAAGGCTATATCCCCCAAAAAGGTAGATCATACAGCCAATCAACGAAGAAAAACGATCGAATTTTTTATATAGACAGTATCCAAGAAACGCAAATCCAGCCAATAGCAAAGTTATCGGAACCGTTGCGTTCAACAATAAATCGGCATTTTCCGCAGTCGCAAAGACAGACAGCCACAAAATAGGATTCCCCAAGGTGTTGCCAATTGAAACGACATAGTCAGCACCATACCCAACCATATCAGTCCACATAGGAACAATAAAAGAATGTTCGACAAAAATATTTGTCAATAATTCTCTCAGCCATTCACCTTGAAGAACAAAAAACATGTATTGCTGTTCAAGCCCATCAGTTGCCCAGATAAAACCTCGTCCGTTAATTAAATAGCCAAACATATACAAGATAAAAAAGCAGCAAAATAAGCCTAAATATGAAGCATAGAACCCCTTCTGCGATTCATCGATTGCTTTTTGCCACTTTGTCAGCAGGGTTATGATCTTGCTTTCTTTGGATCGATCCATAAGACCTCACTTATGTGCCATGTCATACAAGTTTTAATTATCGATTATTTTACTTACCGCAAATCTGCACTTCGTATGCAGCCAAACCTTAATTGATATCCTTACAAATACTCGTACGATAGAATAATATAGTTTAATAACTCAGTGTTGCTGGTTTACTTTTTACAGCAAACTTGTATATAGGTGGAGGTTCCTGCGTGGCAACAAACCTAAAAATCAGCACTGCAACGCAATTGGTTTATTCTTTCTCTTCGCTGGTTTTCAAAAGGACTTTAAGCTTAAGTATCGTTCGAAGCGTCTTAGGTTGTACTTTGGTCTGTGCTTAAACCCGTTGCTAATGATGTCGTATTGTCTGCAGTATTTAGTACCTTTTTTCGCTTTGATATCGAGAACTTTCCTCTCTACCTTATTTTAGGAAGTACTCTTTTTACCTTAATGTCAGATTCAACAATCTACAGCAAT
>ENA-OQBD01000265-OQBD01000265.1-human-gut-metagenome-genome-assembly--contig:-NODE-265-length-29827-cov-5.586229_pt1 | contig 29827 bp, 32 predicted proteins | sample MGYA00242742_ERZ504543 | MGnify/ENA primary metagenome ERZ504543 (study PRJEB26092, sample SAMD00036239) | human gut metagenome | host: Homo sapiens | study: EMG produced TPA metagenomics assembly of...
GGCGCGGGCGTGCCCTTGGCGCGAATGGCGATCTGCACGTCCTTGACGCCGCCGAGCTCGGTGGTGTTCTCGGACTGCACGGTGACGGCCCAGCCGCGCTTCTCGGCGTACCGCAGATACATGCGCAGCAGGTCGCCGGCGAACAGCGCTGCCTCCTCGCCGCCCGTACCGGCCTTGATCTCCATGATGACGTCCCGGGCGTCATCGGGGTCGCGCGGGATCAGCGCGTTCCGCAGCTTCTCCTCGGCCGCCGGCAGCTCGGCTTCGAGCCGCTTGGCCTCATCGGCGAATTCGGGGTCCTCCCCCGCCATCTCGCGCGCGGCCTCAAGGTCGTCGCGCACGGCCGTGTATGACTGATACGCGGATACAATCGCGCCGAGTTCGGCATGACGACGACCCAGCTTGCGCATCTTGTCGGGGTTTCGTCACCACCTCGGGGCTCGCCATCTGCTGTTCGATGGATTGGTATTCCTCCAACGCGGTCTGTGCCGCGGGGAACTGCTCGACTGCCATGTCTGGCTTGTCCTTCCGGATAGTAACAACGGTCGGCACCGCGTCATCATCGCTGTCGCGACGCCATTACAGATACAAAAACGCCAGTCCCCCGAGCGGGTGCGCCGAAGCGCGCCCAACCCGTGCGGGACTGGCGTCAGATACGCTACTTGGTCTTCTTGCCGTAACGCTTCTCGAAGCGAGCGACGCGGCCACCGGTGTCCAGAATCTTCTGCTTGCCGGTGTAGAAGGGGTGGCACTTCGAGCACACGTCGACCGTCATGTGGTCGCCCTTGTAGGTGGAACGAGTGACGAAGGTGTTGCCGCATGAGCACAGGACTTCAACGGCATGATAATCAGGATGGATACCCTGCTGCATGGTTTTGTCTCCTAGGGGATTCGGGGGACCCGGGTCGCCGCGCCCCGATGGCTGGCGTGAACCGGAACCTACGGAAGTATACGCCGAGGCATGGATTTCAGTGGGGCCGCAGGGGCTTGAACCCTGGACCGGCGGATTATGAGTCCGATGCTCTAACCGACTGAGCTACAGCCCCACGTTGGCGAAGAGGCCAACCATATCATTGTATAGCAGACCATCGGACTTGCGACACCCTCCCAGCCGCCCATCGTCTGCCACGGCTATCATGTCGGCAGGGCCGGCAATCGGGCCGGGACACGCGGAAAGGAACGCACATGCGCATTGCGGTACCGCTGCCCGGCACGATGTGGGCGTTCGACGTCATCTCCATCATCCAGATCTTCGACGACGATTCCGTCATGTACGGCTCGTCCGACCGTCCGGTCATCGACTTCATCGCGAATGCAAGCTCCAAGGCACTCGACCACGGCATGTCCATCGCCACCACCGCGCTGCGCGACTACCACGAGAAACCTGATCTGATCATCATCCCCGGTTTCGCCAACCCGCATGAGATCGCCACCGACAGGCGCACCGGGGACGCCAAGGCACGGCTGTTCACAGCCGATCCCGCCGACGCGCTCGCCATCCGCGACTGGCTGGTCGCGTCCCACCGCGAGGGCGTGGAGATCGCGGCCATGTGCACGGGCGTGTTCGCGCTGGCATGGACCGGTCTGCTCGACGGCGTGGAATGCACCACGCACCTGCCGTTCCTCGACGATTTGGCCGCGCAGTTTCCCAAGGCGCTGGTGCAGAAGGACCGTCTGCTGACGCACAACGCGAAGCAGCGCATCTGGACGTCCGCCGGCGGCAGCATCTGTCTCGACCTGTGCATCGCGCTACTCGCCGAACATGCCGGGCAGTCCCTGGCGACGGCGGAGGCGAACATGCTGATGATGCATTACCCCCGTTCGGTGGCCACCCGGCGCAGCGACGGCGCTCCGTCCGTCTTGCCGCGACCGTCCCGGCAGAGTGACGAGATCATCGCGCTGACCCGCAGGGTCCGCGAGCATCTCAGTTATGACTGGACGCTGACGACGCTTGCACAGACCTCCCACTCCTCCACGCGCTCGTTCCAGCGCCGGTTCAGCGAGGTCATGGGGGTGCCGCCGAGCACCTGGCTGCTGACGGAGCGTCTGAACGCCGCCAAGGAACTGCTGGAGCTCACCGATCTGCCGATGCAGCAGATCGCACTGAGAACGGGACTGCGCAACGCGGATTCGCTGCGCAAGCATTTCTCCGCCGCGTTCGGCGTCAGTCCGAGTCGGTATCGTCAGGATTTTTTGCGCACCGAATTGCGTCCGACGGAAAACGTGTGAGCCCGCTGACCGGCGAAACGAACATGAGGAGTCGGATATCGGCCACATGACGCGGATTTCTCTGTGTTCGTTTTGTTCGGTACTGTGCGCATTCCTCACACTTTTCTTATTGAGAATGATTCGCTGAACCATCGGCGGGGCAAAGTGGCGCGTTCTTACCGATATTTGGCGCGAACCGACCGCATCGGCACCCGGTTTTCCCGCGACCGACGCTTAGACTCGGACTTGAAACAATGTTGTTAACGCCATCATGACAGACACGGATGTGTGTCATGCCGGCGCGATGAAAGGATACGAACATGTGGCCTATCCTCTTGGCCCTGGTCCCCGCATTCGGCTGGGGTTTTCAGGGCATTGTCATGCAGAAGGTCGGCGGCACCACCGCCAACAAGCAGATGGGCATGGTGCTCACCACGCTGCTGTTCGGTATCGTGGTGCTGATCTTCCACCCGATCAACTGGTCGTGGACGCTGATCGCGGCCGCGGCCATCAACGGCATCCCGTGGAGCATCGCGCAGATACTGCAGATCAAGTCCTTCGACTATCTGGGCGTGGCCCGCGCCATGCCGCTGTCCACTGGCATGCAGCTGGTGTTCACCACCCTGCTCGGCGCGCTGTTCTTCCATGAATGGACGCACGGCTGGCAGTTCGGCTTCGGCATCTGCGCGCTCGTCGTCATCATCGTCGGCGTCGCCTGCACCGCCTTCCAGGAGAAGAGCGAGGACAAGGGTCCGTCGAACCTGAAGCGCGGCCTGCTCATCACCCTGATCTCCTCACTGCTGTATACCAGCTACGCCGCCGCCGGCAAGTTCTTCTCGGTCTCCAGCTGGGACATGCTGTTCCCGCAGGCCGTGTTCATGGTGCTCGGCACGACAATCATCTCCTTCTGCATGAGCGGCAAGGACGCGATGGACCCCGAAATCGGCGTGTTCGGCAAGAAGAGCTGGATGAACATGAGCACCGGCGCCCTGTTCGCCACCGCGAACCTCACCGTGATGCTGTCCAATGAGATGAACGGTCTGGCGGTCGGCTGGACGCTGTCGCAGATGAACGTCATCGTCGCCACGCTGGGAGGCCTGTTCATTCTCAAGGAGAAGAAGACCAAGAAGGAGATGGCGTTCGTCATCGCCGGCATGATTCTCATCGCGCTCGGCGGCATCCTGATCGGCATCACGAAGAACGCATGACCGCCGCCCGCGCATCATCAACCATCAACCATCAACAAGTCAACAAGGGAGTATCAACCATGATCAATGTCGGTTTCATCGGATGCGGCGCCATGGGCCGCGACCACGTGCGTCGGATCACGGACAAGTGCGGCAACGCGCAGGTCGTCGGCGTATACGACACCGTGCTCGGCAACGCGAAGCAGGCCATCGAAGACAACCGCCTCGACGCGACGATCTACGATTCGGCCGATGCACTGATCGACGATCCGAACGTCGACGCCGTCGTCATCGCCAGCCGCAACGACGTGCATCTCGACCCGCTGCTGCACACTATCGCGATCGGCAAGCCGACGTTCACCGAAAAGCCGATGACCATCAACGGCTCCGACAGCTGGAAGGTCGTCGAAGCCGAGGTGGCCAAGGGCCGCAAAACCATTCAGGTCGGTTTCAACTGGCGCTTCGACCCCGGCTACGACGCGATGAAGACCTTCGTCGGCGACGGACAGATCGGCGCCCTGCTGATGGCCGGCATGCGTCACTACAACGCGCAGGCATCCACGAGCTACTACGGCACCGACAACGTCATCAACGACACGCTCATCCACAACTTCGACATGCTGCATTACATGTTCGACGGCGACATCACCAGCGTTGAGATGAAGTTCGCCCGGATGAACACGCTCAACCCGAACGGGGAGTCCTTGCGCGAACCGCAGCTGGCCATCGTCGAGTTCTCCGACGGAGCCCTCGCCACAGCCGAGGCGAACGTCAACTGCCAGTATGGCTACGACATCCAATGCCGCCTGGTCGGCGAGTCCGGCATCATCTCGCTGCCGGATGTCGCCACGCCGGAGGTGCGCAAGGCCGGTCAGATCAGCCACGCGATCTCGTCCGCCTGGTTCGACCGATTCATCGAGGCATACGACCGCGAGTTCGACCGGTTCTTCGCGAATATCGAGGCCGACCGGCAGCCGGGCGGCAAGGAGGCGACCGCATGGGACGGCTATGTGGCGAACGTGGTTGCCGACGCCGCGCTGGACAGCCTGCACCACGGCGGGCGCATCCCCGTGACGCTCAACGAGCAGCCGGCGCTGTACCGGTAATCCGCCGTTTGTTCAACGGCTCAGGCCGCCCACCACGGACGCAGCGGGTACCAGTTGCCCTTCGGAAGCCTCTCCTTGTCGGGCTTGACGGCGAGGAACTGGTGCACCTGGATGCCGTTGAGCTCGAAGTTCAACTCGCACGCGGCCAGATACAGGCCGTACACCTTCGCCCGCTCGTAGCCGACCTGCTTGACGGCGTCGGCCCAGTTGGCCTTGAGATTGGCGTTCCAATGATGCAGCGTCAGCGCGTAATGCTGCCGCAGGTTCTCCTGGTTGACGACCTCGAAGCCGGCGTCGTGCAGCGCCGACTCGATGAACCCGGGCGAGGCGAGGTCGCCGTCGGGGAAGATGTATCGGTCGAGGAACTCGTCCGTTCCGGGCCGGTTGTTCGGCTTGTCCTTGGAGATCGTGATCTGGTGGTTGAGCAGGCGGCCGGCCGGCTTGAGCAGCTTGAACATCTCATCGAAGTAGTGGCGGTAGTTCTTCGCGCCCACATGTTCCATCATGCCCACCGAGGTGATGCCGTCGAAGTCTCGTTCCGGCACTTCGCGGTAGTCCATCACGCGCAGCTCGGCCAGATCCTCCAGCCCTTCGCGCCTGATCCACTCCTGACCGTACTCGATCTGCTCGTGCGACAGCGATACGCCCAGTGCCTTGATGCCGCGCTTGGCTGCGGCGATGACCAGAGCGCCCCAGCCGCATCCGATGTCGAGCATGCGGTCGCCGGGCTTGAGGTCCAGCTTGTCGAGCACCAGGTCGATTTTGTTGCGCTGCGCGTCATCCAGGCTCATGTCGGGCGTGTCGAACACCGCGCACGTGTACGTCATCGACGGTCCGATGAAGTCGGCGTAGAACTCGTTCGACAGGTCATAATGGAAGCTGACGGTCTCGGAGTCGGCCTTTTCGGTGTGCGGGAACAGACCGGACTTGATGCGTTCGAATTTCGAGGGGCCTTCGGACTGCGGCACCTCCACCTTGTGGTAGCCGTGGCTGAGAACGGCCGCCCCCATGCGCGCCAGTTCGAGCGGAGATGGCTTTCGGATGTACGATGCCAGTCCGACGAGCTTGCGCAGCTGCGGATACGGGTCGGCCACGTCCAGTCCTTCGATGTCGAAGTAGCCCAGGATGTATGCGCGGGCCAAACCGATCTCGTTCAGGTTGCTCGCCAACTGATAGATGGCCTTAGGACTGGTGACCCGGACCTGCAGGTCGGCGTCTTCCGGCCCGAACGTCGATCCGTCGAAGGCTTCGATGCACACCGGCGCGCCCTCTTTGAGGACCGCCTGCGCCATTTCACTTACCAACATGGTTTTTCCACTGCCCATGTTTCGCCTCTTTTCCCAACGACTGCGACTTGCCGGATATGTCAATCACCGTGTCACTGTAGTCCCGCGTCGTCATTTTTCGCGCTGCGAGGAAACAAAAATCGCTCACTATGCATGCATCGGGCAACCACTATGTGACCAGCCACTCTGAAAGCGAACATTTGGCGGATATATATGGACAGCGCGACCGCGCCAGTCGCATTCCGCATGTGAATCGGAACGCGGCCAGCGGGGCCGCGGTTTTCAGGATGATCCCGGACCAGCCGTCATGAGACGGCGTTCATGTACTCCTTCAGGGATTCGCCGATGCCGCCGGACTCGCCAGACGACTTCAACGCGGTGACGTGCCCGTCGGTATCGACGCCAAGCACTCCGGAGATTGGGTTGATGGCATTGTAGACGACGTCATATTCGTTGAGTAGCAGCAGGAACTCGGCGGTGCCACTCGCCTTCGCCTCGTTCAGCAGCGTGGTTGACGTCTCGCGTCGAACGATGCCGCTCTTGTCGACGCCGCCCACCTGCGCGACCTCAATGATGTCGCCGACTTTCGCGTCGCCCTTGATGACTTTGGTGACACGCACCCGGGTGACGGTCTCCGGCACGCCCAGCGCGTCCATGTCGATGTCGTCCTCCGTCAGCCCGTATTGCGGGTTCGTTTCAGGCGTTCCGGACGTGAAATCGATCTCGGGATACAGGATGCGCTCGCGCGAGTCGAGCGGGACACCGGTGACCACCAGACCGGCGGCCTTGACGCCCTCTTCGACGGAAGAGTAGCCGGGATAGTCGGCGGTGATGGACTCGGCGGTCTTCGCCGTGGTCTCCGTCGCGGTCTTCGCCGTATTCTGCGTCGAGTGGCCAGCGGTCGGAGAGCCGACGGAATGCATATGCACGGCGACACCTACCACCAGCGCCGCAACGAGCGCCACGACGGCGAGCGTGCCCTTGATGACGTTTGACTGCTTCATCAGTAACAGCTCCTCACGTAACTCATGTCATATGCCTGAGGCATACGGATATATCTTTCAATCACAGTTCAGCAACGGTATTCATCAGCGGCCAGACCGGTCGGCTGATTGATCCGTCGATTATTTTTTTCATATCAGTCTCCGATGTCCAGCATGCAGTGAATCCGCGCCAACTTCGCCGTTGACAGAGCATTGAGTAAAGAACAGCCGTTTTTATATAAAAAAATAAGAGAAACGCTGTAAATTCAACGTTTCTCTCACTTTTCATCAATGCCGCAGACCGGAATCGAACCGTTTTACTTAATCTCAAGTATTGATAGAAAGGGGCTTTGAAGACTTCATCACGGTTGCGGTGTTCAAAAAGTGTTCAAACGTTTGTTGCATACAAATCGGAATTTGTGGAGGTAAAGAGAATGATTACAAAGCATGTTGTTGTGCTACCTTATGATAAACACTGGGCGCGGGATTTTTGTGAAATCAAGAGTGAAATTCAGGAAGCTCTTGATCAACTGGCTCTTGCAATAGAACATGTTGGCAGCACTTCAGTGCATGGTTTATCAGCGAAACCGATTATTGATATTGATGTCGTCATTAAAGATTACTCCATGCTTGACGCTGTAATCTCTGCCTTAGAAAGAATCGACTATCACCATGAAGGAAACCTTGGTATTGCCGGACGGGAAGCATTTAAATATGAAGGCAAAACCCATTTGCGGAAGCATCATCTATATGTATGCCCGCGAGATTCTGAGGAACTGAAAAGGCATATTGCTTTCCGTGAATATTTGCGTTCTCATCCGGAAGCTGTGCGTGAATACAGTAGAATTAAAGAAGAAGGCGCTGCGCTCTATCCATTTGATATTGAGAAGTATATCGAACATAAGTCACCGTTTGTCGAAAAAATCTACTCAGAAATAGGGATATGACAAATTCCGATTTGTCTGTTTCACAATGTCAATAAGAGGAAGAATAACAGGCTTACTTTTCAGAATCTTGGTATTTCATCATAAAGTGTTCAAAGGTGTTCAAACATTTTATATAAAAAACAGCTATGACCAAGGTAAGTATTTTCAAAGGCCGGCATCGGCATATACTGTGATCTATGATTACTACGTTTACTATTCGCAACGTCGCCAATGAAGACGGTGCCGCGCAGATCAGCGATTTCGGCGCTCACGTGCTCTCCTGGACGCCCGCGGGCGGCCATCCCGCCGTATGGCAGCCCAAGGCCGTCTATCTGGGCAAACCGATCCGCGGAGGCGTGCCCGTGGTACTGCCATGGTTCGCACTCGGTTTCGAGCATGGCGAAATCGCCGGTAAGAAGCCGAAGCACGGGTTCGCCCGCACCACTGTCTGGCATGTGGACGAGGACGCGACCGACGACCGACGCATCCGATACACGCTGTCCGACGCCGACGCGACGCCCGAACTGCTCGCCCAGCTGCATTCCGGGGCCTCCCCGCGGTTCCATGCGGTCTACGACATCGAAGTCGGCAAGGAGCTGACCATGACGCTGACCGTCACCAACGACGGTACCGAGCCGCTGCGCTATGAGACCGCGCTGCATACGCACTTCCATGTCGGCGACCTGACCCAGGTGAGCCTACACGGATTGGAGGGCTCCGACTATCTCGACGCCACGGTCGCCGGGTACCCTCCCCGCGTGCAGCCCGATGAGCCGGTGACCTTCGACGGCACCACGGTCGACCGCATCTACTACTCCACCGACACGTTGCGTCTGGATGACCCGGCATGGGATCGCGTCATCGTCATCGAGGCCCATGGCACGAAGCAGACCGTCACATGGAACCCGGGAACCGCGGCCGACACCGAAATCGGCGACATGCAGCCCGGCGAATGGCGCGATTTCGTAGCCATCGAGGCAGCCGCCTGCCGCGAGTATGCCATCGAGCTCGCTCCCGGCGAATCGCACGCGCTCACGCAGCGCATCAGCGTCGAGAACCGCTGAAAAACCGATTCATTCATACGGCCGCCGCATCTGCCGGCGGCCGTCACCATCTCCGGCGGCAACCGTTCACAGCAGCTGATACAGCGCAGCGCTGGCGTTGGCTATCGCCGTCCACGACGAGCCGGAAGTCATGATGACGAACGCATAGTCGCCCTTGCCGGAATATACGATGCCCGCATCATGCAGGTACGAGTCGCGGAATCCGACCTTGTCGGCAACGGTTCCGTTGCCGCCGATGCCGGCCGGTATGCCGCTGCGGTACTGCTGCCGTTTCATCAGGCCGATCACCATGTCCCGGTCGTCGTCGTTCCAAATCTCGCCCCGATACAGTTTGGTCAGGATCAGCGCCAGATCGGCCGATGTCGTGCGCACGTCCAGATAATGCAATGTCGTGTTCTTCGCGCCGAGCGCGTTCGCCTGCTGCGTTACTTTGTCGTAGCCGGTGCCGTTATCGCGCATCAGCCATGCCTTGGGACATTCGTTGTCGGAATCAACGATCATCGTGGTCAGGCACTGCTGCAGCGTCATGCCGTTGAGCGGCGAATCCCATGTCATCTCGCCTAATTCCACGGCCGTCACCATCGAATGCGCCACGAACAGCTTGTACGTGCTCGCCGATGCGAACACCTGGGAGGAGTCAATGTCGACGAGTGTGCCGGCATTGCTCAGATCGACCACGGAGACGGAATATCTCGCGCCGGAAAACACACCGGCCAGCGCGGCGGATGCCTGGGCAGTCAGGTCGCGTTCGGGCTGGGCCGGAGCCGGCACGGCCGCCTTGAACATGCTCCGAGACGCCGATTGGGAACGAACCCTGCCGGACCCCGACTTGTCGGAGAAACTTTCGTCGGAGGAGCCGTCATCGGCGACACTGCCGTCGGTGGGGTCGACCGTGGCACCGGATCGGGCCGCACCGGCTGATGAAACGCTGCCGGACGAGCCATCGCCATCGTTCGAGCACCCGCGCACGGACAATAGCACCACCATCGTCACCACGGAGAACATCGCGATCAGCACCGTCAGACGGCGGCGCACATACGTCAGCTCACGGGTGGATATTATTCGGCCGCCAGGCGGGTTCGACCGCCGACGAGGGCCGACACGACCGCCGGCATGCGGCACGATGCCGCGCAGGATACGTCCCGTCCTGCGCCGCGGCGGGCGCATATGCTTTGCCATCGCGCACCTCCCCGACTGCTCACATCGACGCCCCATTGTAACCCCCCGAACGTAGCTAGTCAGGGGCGAGCATCCACACCTTGGTCACCCGTCATGGCACGGCTAAGACAGGTCATATATACGACAGGTCATATATGACAGCCGGGCGTCGGCAGTATCGACAGGTACGTCGATGCCGCCGACGCCCGGCCGGTCAATGATTACTCAGCGACCGCGGCGGAACGGCGCCGCGTTGCGCTTGCCGTGCGACTTGCGGAATCCCGCGGCCTTGCGCGTGGCACGGTTCGGCCCGCTCTGCTGACTCCTGCGGTTCCGCCCGTCACGACGGTTGCCACCGTCGTTGTTGTGCGAGCCGCCCTTGCGGTCCTCGAACGACGTGTCGTGGAAACGCCCGTTGCGACGGTTGCTGCGGCGATCGGCCTCGCGACCGTCAAACGGCGTGTTGAAATCGTCGCCGAAGTCGTTGCCGCGGCGCTTCTTGCCACCCTTGCGACCCTCAGCGTCACGGTACTGACGCCGGTCGTCAAAACGGCCGTCATCGAAGCCGGAGCGCCCGTATCCGTCGAAACGGTCCCGCTTGGTGGTGTGCTTGCGCTTGCCGTGCGGCTTGCCCTCGCCGATGATCGACATCTGCGATTCGTCCCGATGGTCGAACCGGTATTGGGCGCTCTCGCGGCCCTCCATTTCGGCGCCGTCATGACGATGGCCGTCACGGCGTGCGGACGGACGGGAGAAATCATGCTCGCCGCCACGGGCGCGGGACTTGCGGCCGGAACGTCCCCGCCCGCCGCGCGCCTCACCACCGCGACCGCCCTTGCGATCGGAGCGGCCGGCGCGCTCGGAACGACGCAAAGCCTCAAGCGCCTTGTCCAGCGACCAGCCCTCGACGACCGGCGCGTGCTCGCCGACCAACTCGGTCAGATCTTCGGACGCCGGCGTGATTGCCACCGACTTGACTCGGATGCCGGCGCGCTTCATCATCTGGCGAGTGCTGCGGGCCTGATTCGGCAGGACGAGCGTCACCACGTCACCCTGTTCGCCGGCGCGCGCAGTGCGGCCGGAACGATGCAGGAACGATTTGGGGTCGGCCGGCGGATCGGTCTGCACGACCAGCGTCACATCATGGACGTCGATGCCGCGAGCGGCCACGTCGGTGGCAACCAATACGCGTACCAGGCCCTTCTCGAACGCCAACAGGTTGCGGTCACGCTGCTTCTGGCTGAGGTTGCCCTGCAGATCGACCGCGGGAATGCCCTCGTCGATCAGTTTCTTTGCCATCTTCTTGGCCTGGAACTTGGTGCGCGTGAACAGGATGCGCTTGCCGGTGCCGCTGGCCAGCAGACGAATCACCTCATGCTTGTTGCCCTGCGACACTTCGAACACGTGATGGGTCATCGTGTCGACCTGCGAGACGACAGAACTGACCGCATGCACTTTCGCATCCGGCAGGAACCGCTTGACCAGCGCGTCCACGCCGTGGTCGAGCGTCGCCGAGAACAGCATACGCTGACCGCGCGAATCGGTCTGCTCCAGCAGACGCGTGACGGGCGGCAGGAATCCCATGTCGGCCATCTCGTCGGCCTCGTCGAGAATCGTGATCTCCACGGCGTCCAGAGACAGCTTGCCCTGACGCAGCAGATCCTCAAGACGTCCCGGGCAAGCGACGACGATATCGGCGCCCGCGCGAAGCCCCGCGACCTGACGGGCGTAGCTCACGCCGCCATACACGGTGACGGTGCTCATGCCGTACGCCTCGGCGAGCGGCTGAATCACCTCGTCGATCTGGTTGACGAGCTCACGGGTCGGCGCGAGCACCAGTCCGCGCGGACGCGGCAGGGACGCCTGCTCCCGCGCGGCCCTCTCGTCGGATGCCTTGCGAATCTGCTCGAATTCCTTCATGGCCACTTCGGTGACGCTGTGCTCGCTCAAGCGGGCGACCAGCGGAATGGCGAATGCGAGCGTCTTGCCGGAGCCGGTCTGCCCGCGACCGAGCAGATCGACGCCGTTCAGCGAATCGGCGAGCGTGTCCGCCTGAATCGGGAACGCGGTGACCTTGCCGTCCATGGCGAGCACGTGCACCAGCGGCTTGGGCACGCCGAGCTCGGCGAACGTCGGAGCGGCATCCTGCTCCTTGTCATCTGCGGAAGCATCAAGGGCGGCATCGATATCATCTATATCAACAGTGTCCGTATCGGTATGCATAACGGAACGCGCAGCGGAACCAGCCGCGAAATCATGGTGACGTTTCGGCACAATAGCCTTTCAACAACGAAGCCGATCACTTACGCGGCTTCTGACGGAGTGTCCACCATATCAGCACCCCCTCCCCAGGATGCCGGGCCGGACGCGGCGCGGCGCGGCGGTTTCGCTATTACCATGTTATCGGGCCGCCGATGACGTGCCAATGCGCGCCAATGCCATATCGACTCATTGAGAGAGGTTCAACGATGAAGAAAGGACTGTCCCCGACGACGGGGCGGGTCATGCTGCTGTGCTGCGCGATGCTGTGGGGAGGCAGCTATCCCATAGCCAAGGTCGCGATGGGTGTCGTCACGCCGCAATGGCTGATGGGATTGCGGCTGGTCGGCGCGTCGACGATCATGCTGATCCTGTTTCGCAAGCGAATCGTACCGTATCTGAACAAATCCATCATCATCCCGGGGCTGGTGACCGGGCTCACGTATTGGGGCACGATGATCAGCCAGACGGTCGGCCTGACGATGATTGAACCCGGCCGCAGCGCATTCCTGACCTCGGCGTATTGCGTGCTGGTGCCGTTCGTCTCATGGCTGCTGATGCGGCAGCGCCCCGCGGCGCGCAACATCATCGCGGCCGCCCTGTGCCTGACCGGCGTCGGCTTCGTGTCGCTCGGGTCCGGGCTGGGCGGGCTCACGATTGGCACCGGCGACCTGTTGACGCTGCTGTGCGCGGTGATCTTTTCGTTCAATCTGGTGTGTCTGGGCAAGTGGAGCCGCGTCATCGACCCGGTGGCGCTGACGTTCGCGCAGTTCGTGACGGCCGGCGTGTGCTTCATAGTCGGCGCGTCGTTCAGCGAACCGGCGCCGAACGCCTCATGGCTTGCGCCGGGCGTCCTCGCATGCCTGGTCTACCTGTTTCTCGGCGCGACGATGCTGGCTCAGATCATGCAGAACGTCGGGCTCAAGGTGACCCCGCCTTCGCAGGCGTCGATCATCATGTGCCTGGAGACCGTGTTCAGCATGGTGTTTTCGGTGCTGTTCTATGGAGAGACTGTCAGTGGTGCTGCGGCGACCGGATTCGCGCTGATTTTCCTGGCGATACTGGTGTCGCAGATCCGGCTCAACGGGCGTCTGCTGGAGCGGGTCGGCCGCAAGGCGCGGTAGTGGTGCCACCACACGGCACCACACCACCGTGCGACACCACACCACCGTGCGACACCACACCACCGTGCGACACCACACCACCGTGCGACACGCCCGGAGTGCGTAGCACAATCATCGAATCTCCAATGGCCATGCATTGCCATTGCGCCGTTCTTCGATTCGCACCTTGCGATTGTGCTACGCATTCCGGGCGTGTCGCATGCAATCGTGCGGTCAGCGGCGACGCAGCTTGGCGAGCTGATAGACCTCGTCGGAGGCCGCGGCGACTTCGGGACTGATCACGCACTTGCCCTCCTCATGGGCGAGTGCCATGATGTCGTCCTGCGTGGCCATGTCGAGATTGCCGGTCGGCTCGTCGGCGAGGACAATCGACGGACGCCCGCGCGATGGCGACGCGCTGCCGGAGTCGCCGCTCGTACCAGTTGAATCGGAGCCGCCCGAATCAGAGCTGCTGCCGGGAGCGCCGCCCATGTCGGTGCCGCGACCGAACTGCTCCTCCTGGCTGGCGGTCTGGGTCTCCTAGACGCAGCTGGTTCGACACGGGCACCGACACCACGGCCCCGCCGGCCACGCCAAGCGCGATACCGCACATCGTCACGATCAGCAGCTCGATTGCGAACTGCGCCGCCACCTTGACCTTCTTCACGCCGATGGCGGTGAGTACGCCGACCTCGTATTTGCGTTCGCGGATGTTGAATAGATTGAGCACGACCGCACCGACCGCCAGTACGACGATGAGCAGCGTGAGGGCGAACTTGGCGAGGTTGTCGAGCGGCACGAGGCTCGATTCGTGGTTCTCCACGTCGGCGGACTGCACGGCGCAGGTGTCGTCCAGTCCGGCCTGCCGGACGTCGGAAGCGAAGGTCTCGTAGTCGTCGGCGCTGCCGAGCACGTAGGTGTAGCTCAGCTGGGTCGTGGTGTTGTTGTCATCGTCGTTCACGGTGGTGTCGGCGTCCAAGCCAAGCGATTTGAGCGTGGAGACGGTGTGTATATCGCGTTGTCGGCGTCCTGCGAGGTGCCGCCCATCGGGCCCATCGCGCTGGTGTTGCTGGACGTGCTGTTCTTGTAGATGCCGCTGATGGTGAACGTGTAGGTCGTCGACGTGTCGGACGGGTTGGTGACGGTGATCTCGTCGCCGACCTTCAGGCCGTTGAAGTCGGCGAGCGCCTTGGAGATGATGACCTTGCCGTTGTCCGACTCGCCATAGCCGAACACTTCGCCGGACGACATCGTGAACGTGCCGTTCGCCGCGTTGGCGATGGCGGTGTCCGATGAGAAGCCAGTGAGCGTGAAGTCGCCGGAGGTCATCATCATGACGCTAAGAGAGAACGCCACGACCGTCGAATCTTGTCTGGCTCTTTTCTGAAAGCTCTCTGAACGGAGAAATGCGATATTATGCCGGATGCCGTCGCATTCGACGGCTTCCGATTCGTCACAGGTAGGTTTTCATCGCCAGATCAACGGTGAGTACGATGCCGGCGAGCACAGCCGCGATGCGCATGATCCGGGCCGGGATCCTGCGAGTGACGGGCGACGCTATGTATCCGCCGATGAAGCAGCCGATGCACAGCAGGATGGCCGCAGGCCAGTCCACGACGCCGCGCACGATGAAGATGACCGACGCGCTGATGTTCGCACCGGTGCCGATCAGCGTCTTGAGCGCATTGATCTGATGGAACGGACCGATCTTGCCTGCGTCGAGCACCGCGAGCGCGCATGTGCCGGCACCGGCGCCGAAATATCCGCTGTATACCGCCACGAACGCGACGCCGAGCCATATCCACCATGAGTCCTTGGACATGGGTTGCGTCGATGTGGGAGCCGACGCGGGTGCGCCGTCGCTCCCCTGCCCTTGCGGCGTCGTCAGGAATCTGGCCTGGGCCATGACGTCCGCCGCGGCCTGCCGCGCCTGCATGCGGCCGCGCGGATTGACCGCTATGATCAGCGAGCTGAACAGGATCAACGGCGGAACAGCGAATTCGAAGATCTTCGGGTCGAGGCTGAGCAGCAGCGCAGCGCCGGCGACGCCTCCCACCGCGCCGATGCTTACGTAGGTGATGGAACGCAGCCGCTGCCCGCGCAGCTCCTTGCGGGCGCCAGCACGCCGCCAACGCCGGTGCCGATCACGCCGACGGTATTGCTCGCGTTGGCGAGGACCGGCGGAATACCCAGCGCCAGCAGGGCCGGATACGATACCAGCGAAGACGCGCCGACCGCATATCCCACGAATCCGGCACCGATGCCGGCCAGCAGGATCAGCAGCATCGTCATCAGCGAAAAACCGGCAATCACCACCGCATCAACTCCCCGCATATATGGACATCCCGACTCAGGGAGAATACGTCAAAGCGGCACGGCCCGCAGCCGCTCGTCAACATAGCGGACATGAATCACGATGCGCGACGCGGTCGCACGATGGCCCGCGCTACAGCGATCCGAGTGCTCAGGCCTCCCCGCGCGGCACCGCGCCCGACAAGGACGCCGCATGATTGGTCACGCGCAGTTGCCCGTACACCAGCGCTCGCGTGAAATGGTGCGCGCACAGACCATTACTTTCCGCAGGATTATGGCATCCCGCGATATTGCAGGTACGTTCCGACATAACAGCCCCCTTCCACCCCCATGGATCACGGTGATCTTCTCTGAGGCTTCTGATGTTTTTGTGGGTTAGATTGTGGGTTGTGGCAGTCGCATGTCGAATCCGCCGCATCTGGGCATGACCAGGGCGATGAGGTTGGTGACGCGGTGGAAGCCGTAGGCCATGCGGATGGTGACCTTGATCCTGTTGTTGAACGCCTCCGACTGCCCGGCGGTCAGCTTGTCGGGGTCCTTCAATACGGCGTACCCGGCGCCGCGCATGCGCCTGGCCGCCTCCCCGTCGCCGCCGCGCGGGCGACCGCCGTCACGGCGGCGGTCATTGCTTCGTCGCGATCACCGACGTCGCGGCTGTCGCGGCGAACCCCTTGAGTACGTCTGCCATCACGTCGCGGTCCTCGGCGTCGATGCCGCGGACGGCGGCGAGCATGACCGGCAACGACTGCGTCCAATGCGAGGTGAGTTCGCCGAACGTGTCATACCCGCCGGCCTCAAGGACGGCGAACAGGTTCTCGATGAACCGGCGGCGATGCTCGTCATCGAACTTCGCCATCCACCCGTTGATCGTGCGCGCCAGATACCGGGAGCTCGCGGACAGGCCGCCGGCGTGCACGAACTCGCCGCGCTCGACCTGCCAGTTCAACGCGAAATGCTGCATGATGCTGGCACCGTCGCTGGAGACGATCGTATAGCCGTCCTCCACATGCTCGCGCATCTCGAACAGCATGCCGACGATCGACGATTCCGGCACCGACTTGTCGACGAGCGGCGCGACCCGCGCATAACCGGGAGTATCGAAGAAGTCGGCGTCGAAGCCCGGCCCGTCATGGCAGAACACGGCGATAAGGCGCTCCTGCACCGCGGCAGGCGCGTTTGCGGCCGCATACACCGCCAGATTGCCGCCTTTGGAATGGCCGCCGACCATGAGCGGGCCGTCCCGGCGCCCCGCGATGTCGGCCAGATACCGCGCGGCGGACTCCTGCGCGGCGACCGGACGACGGAACGCCATCGCGAAATCCTCCTTCCAGCCGACGATCGTGCTGTCGGTGCCGCGGAACGCGACGTACGATGAGCCGTCGCCGACGTCGAACACGCAGGCGGAGAACTGCTTGGTGGTCTCGGGGTCGAACTCGTCCACGTAGCCGCCGACGCGCAGATCCCGCCAGCGCGGGCTTTCGCACATCGCTCGCAACAGGTCGACATTCATCGACGGCGACCACACCTTGCCGAACATGTCGTCATAGCATTCCGCGCGTAGCAGGTCCCTGACGCCCACCATGGCGAGGTCGACGTCCGTCGCCTCCGCATCGAGTCTCGGCACGTTGACGGGCATCCGCGCGTATGACAGCTGCGCGAGCGCCAGACTGTCGACCTCGTTGAACGGACGGTCGGCGAACGTGTCCTCGTTCGCGCGGATGTCATCGATGATGTTCCCCATGGCGGCCTCCCGTGATGCCATCGATTCTACGCGCTCCCCTTCACACGCGACGCCCCGGCCGCCTGGCACGCGCCGACACGCACTACAATGGTCTGGTCACGTCAACATCACGCATGCATCCCATGCACGCCAAGCGGTTTCAAGCGCGAAGGAGAGCACTATGACGCACATCGACACCACCTGTGTCCAGGGCGGATACCAGCCGGGCAACGGGGAGTCCCGCACTCCCCCGATCATCCAGGCCACGACGTTCAAGTACACGTCGAGCGAGCAGATGAGCCGACTGTTCGACCTGTCCGAATCCGGCTACTTCTACACCCGTCTGCAGAACCCGACCAACGACACGGTCGCCGCCAAGATCTGCGAGCTCGAAGGCGGCGCGGCCGCGATGCTCACCAGCTCCGGCCAGGCGGCGAACTTCTTCGCCCTGTTCAACATCTGCAACGCGGGCGACCATATCGTGGCCTCGTCCGCGATCTACGGCGGCACGTTCAACCTCATCAACGTGACGATGCGCAAGATGGGCATCGAATGCACGTTCGTGAGCCCCGACTGCACGCCCGAGGAGCTGGACGCCGCGTTCCGGCCGAACACCAAGGCCGTGTTCGGCGAATCCATCTCCAACCCGGCGCTCATCGTGCTGGACTTCGACAAGTTCACCGCCGCCGCGCACGACCACGGCGTGCCGATCATCGTCGACAACACGTTCCCCACGCCGGTCAACTGCCGCCCGTTCGACTACGGCGTCGACATCGTCACGCACGCGACCACCAAGTACATGGACGGCCACGGCTCCTGCGTGGCGGCGCGATCGTCGACTCCGGCCGCTTCGACTGGATGGCCCACGCCGACAAGTTCCCGGGACTGACCACCGCCCGACGACTCGTACCACGGCGTCACCTACGCCACCGACTTCGGCCCGGCCGCCTACATCATCAAGGCCACCGCGCAGCTCATGCGCGACTTCGGCTCCACTCCGGCGCCAATCAATTCGTGGATCATGGGCATGCACCTGGAGTCGCTGGCCGTGCGCATGGAACGCCATTGCGCCAACGCACTCGCCGTGGCGAGGTTCCTCGAAGCCGACCCGCGCATCTCATGGGTGAGCTACCCGGGGCTGGAAGGCGACCGCAACCATGCGCTGGCCGCCAAGTACATGCCGAACGGCACCTGCGGTGTGATCTCCTTCGGCGTGCCCGGCGGGCGTGACACGGTTTCCTCGCTGCTCGACCATTTCCGGATGATCTCGATCGCCACGCACGTGGCGGACGCGCGCAGCTGCACGCTCTACCCGGCAGGCACCACCCACCGCCAGCTCACCGAGGAGCAGCTTGAGGAAGCCGGCGTCGGCATCGACCTGGTGCGCCTGAGCTGCGGCATCGAAAACGCCGATGACATCATCGCCGACCTCAGGCAGGCCATGGACGCCGTGCTCTGATCAATCATCGATTTCGCTCAGCCGGCTCGTAAAATCATTCTCGGACACGCTCTCCCGGATCCGCTTCGCGAGCCGGCACCAGACAGCGGGGAAGCCCAATCACTTCAGCCGACGTGGCGCTCGAAGCGGTGGAAGCCGGTGATGCGGTCGATCTCGGCCATGGCGTCGGCGGGGATCTGGAAGCCGGATGCCTTGAGGTTGTTCTCCAGCTGGCCGGGCTTGCTCGCCCCGGCGATCACGCAGCTGATTTCAGGATGCTGCAGGATCCATGCCATCGACAGGACCGGCGGGTTCGTGCCAAGCTCGTCGGCGACGCCGCGCAGCCGCTCCACCATGTCCAGGTTCTCATCGGTGAGCAGGTCGTTGATCTGGTGATCCGCCTGCCACGTGGCACGCGACCCGGCCGGCAGCGGCTGAACCACAGTGATCGGGTACAGAATGACGCTTCAGCATGCCGCCGACCACCGTGGCCGACACGGCGCCGATCACAGCGCCGGGCAACAGGGCGAGCGCTCCCAGCACCGTGCCGGCGGTGAAGATCGCGATCGCCATGATGAACAGGGTCTTCGTGGCGAACTTGCGCACCATGAACGGCGAGCTGGGGATCGACACCGACAGCAACAGCAGGTAGCCGGCGGTCAGCCATTGCACGACCGATGCGCTGATCGAGAATTCCTCCATCAGTGTGGAGTAGGCGATGTTCAGCGACGCTTCCGACAGGATGCCGAGGAACGTCAGGATGGCCAAAGACACCACGACGATGACGAGTTTCGTGGCGACCGGCTCTTTGCCGCCGTGGGGCAGGCGTGCGGTTGATGTGCTCATTGTGTCCTTTCCTTGATTTCCGGTACCCGGATGCGGCCGGATGCGTGGCGGATGAGCTGCGGCCGCGGGACCGGGACGGCCGTCGTCTCGGCGAGCACGTCGCCCAGATGCGCGTGGTACTCCTCGACGTAGGTTCGGCGCAGGTCGAGTTCCCGCGCCGTGAGCGTGAGTGTGACGGCACGGCGGTCGGAGGGGTCGGCGTGCTTGTCGAGCAGTCCGATGGAAGTCATGTCGTTGACCAGTTTGGTGACGCTCGGCGTGGTGACGCCGAGGAACGCGCTTACATCGCATTCCCGTGCGGTGCCGGCCGACTGCCCGTTGGGTTCGTTGAGTAGATGACACCGTTCTCAGCACAGGAGCGGCAGGTGATGCACGATCCGGCACGTCACCCCGTAAAGCCCGGCATACAGGGTACATACACCAGGTAAAACACGCCCGGCAGAATGGTCATACCGGCTCGATACCATATCTGCCATACTTACCCACCATCAAACATCACAGGAGATCTCATGACCACGCTAGCCATTGATATCGGAGGAACCAAAATCGCCGCAGCCGTATGCGATGAAAACGATGCCATCACACATCGCTGGCGCGTTCCCACACCGATGGACGCCGACGCCATCAACCACCACATCGCCAACATCTACCATGAGGCCGTCGCCGCCGGCCACGACGACATCCAGGCCATCGGCATCTCCGCGGCCGGCAACGTCGGCGCGGACCGCCGCACCCTCACCTTCGCCGCGAACATCCCCGCGTGGATCAACTACGACCTGTCCGAGCACGTCGGCGCGCTGATCGACCATGCCGTGCCGGTCGTTGTCGAGAACGACGCCAACTGCGCCGGCTGGGGCGAATACGTGCACGGTGCGGGCCAGGGCAGCTCGAACATGGTCGCGCTGACCGTAGGTACCGGACTGGGCGGAGCAATCGTCATCGACGGGCGGCTGTACCGCGGATCGTTCGGCATGGCCGCGGAACTCGGACACCTGCCGATGGTGCCGGACGGCGACACCTGCGGATGCGGGCTTCGCGGCTGCGCGGAACGCTACACGTCTGGAAGCGCGCTGGAACGGTTCGCCAAGTCCGCCGTGCGCCGACGCCCGCAGGACGCCGAACGCCTGATGGAGTTGTGCGGCGGCGACGTCGACAAGCTCGAAGGCCCGATGGTCTCGCAGGCCGCACAGGAGGGCGACGTGCTCGGCCTGTACGCCTTCGGCAAAATCGGCGAATGGCTCGGCCGCGCGATGGCCGCCACCGCCGCGGTGCTCGACCCGGACGTCTTCGTGATCGGCGGTGGCGTAGTGGCGGTCGGCGACATCCTGCTGGAGCCGGCGCGATACAACTACCAGCGGTTCCTGGAGGGCAGCGCATACCGTGGTCACGCGAGCATCGTCGCCGCCACCGCCGGGCAGGATGCCGGCCTGATCGGCGCCGCCAACCTGGCACTGCGCTAAGACGCGCGATGAGAGATGACGATCAGACGCAATCGCGACGCGTGCAACATCCCAACATGGACCGCACGCGGGCTTACGGGTTCTGATACGTGCACAACTCCCGCGAAACGGCATAATGCACGCGTTGCCCAACGCCAGACGTGCACAACAGTGCATGACAACGATTTCATCCACTGTTGTACACCGACCGCAATTCCAGAAACGTTGGAATTCCAACAAGACACACATCTACATGCATGGGTCTCCCAAGGCGCCTCGTGTACAACTGCCGCATTCGCCCGATATGCGCACGTTGTACACGAGGTCCCCTTCGAAACGACCTTCGAAAAGACCTCCGGACCGAATCACATCCCTTTCATCCCCACCTCTCACATGAAGCCGAACGCGATGCCTGCCGTTATGCGAGATTTACACCGGACACGGATCACAGATCCCGTTTACCTTGACCGACAACGGCCGACACCCTAAGACAATGCGCGTTCGCGGTGGCAAATGCCACGAAATGTCGAAAACGTGGGTTCTTGCCGGTTCGTGGCATGAAATATCCGACTTGTCTCATTGCTTGAAACAAAGGATACCGAATACTAGACAAGTCAGTAATTGGGCCTCTCATGCAGTTCTATTCGCGTCCCGGAAAAATCTTGCACGATACAACGAAAAATTGCCGAATCACCAGCAGCGTCCGAGCATCGCCGTATCCTTCCTCGCCACACCCTCCGGCCCAGCCGCATCACAGCATGTGGTAGTCTTGCTGTTGTTCATATTGGGCGGCATTCCGATATGCCAGGAAAGCCGCGTTGCAAAGGTAGCACCGTTTTGATTTCTCGATGAGCGTCGCCGAGTGGCTTCATGAGCGAAGCCGTGCCTCGGCGTACGCGATCGCAACTCACACCAATCACAGATCCGCAAACCGCATCGGCGAGATTGCGCCGATCCGGTTTCTGCATCCGCGCTTTATGTGAGTTTTCCCCCCCATTTCATCGAGAACAAGGAACCCAATGATACCTGCACTGACCCTGACGAACATCGTTTTCACTTATCCGGGCACATCGGAGCCGCTGCTTGACGGCATCGACGTCACTTTCGCACGCGGATGGACCGCCGTGCTCGGCGACAACGGCATCGGCAAGACGACGCTGGCCAAGCTCGCGATCGGCCGGCTCTCGCCAGATGCCGGGCGCATATCGCCGACTCCGAACCGCCTGCATACCGGTTACTGCCCGCAGAACACCGACGAAACACCGGAGAATCTGGAGAACTTCGCCTGCGACTGGTCACCGCAAGCCATGGAGATACGCCGTGAACTGGGCATCGGCGACGACTGGCCTTGGCGGCCCGGCACCCTGTCGGGCGGCGAGGCGAAACGCCTGCAGATCGCATGTGCGTTGGCGACCGATCCCGACGTGCTGGTGCTGGACGAGCCGACGAACCACGTAGACCGGCCGACCCGCGAGCGCATCATCGCGGCATTGCGCTCGTATGACGGCATCGGCATCCTCGTCTCGCACGACGTGGCCTTGATTGACGCGGCGGCGAGCAGCTGCGCGTTGTTCGAACGAGATCATGTGCGCGGTCGTAACATCACCGTGGTGCGCGTGCGGCCGGGAAACTACTCCGCGGCATCCATGGATGCGCAACGGGAGCGGGCGGCGGCGGCAGGCATGGCGCGCAACGCCCGGCGCGAATCCACGCGCATCGACGCGGTCAAGGAGCAGCGCCGACGGGCGGCGACGAGCGAGATAGCCGGCGCGGCCAAAGCGCACCGGCTCGTGAATCCGAAAGACCATGACGCGCGCAGTCGCATCAAGAAAAACCATAACCCCAGCCGGCTCGGCCCCGCGAGCGCCCGCATCGACGCACAGGCGACCGCCGCCCGGGAACGGGCCGCAGCCGTCGTCACCGCCACGAAGCGCTATGACGGAGACATCTGGATGGATGCCGAATCAAGCAACCGACGGGAGCTTGTGCGGCTGGAGCCCCAGATCATCCCGTACGCGCCGCAATCGCCGGATGGAGTCGGCGCGGCAGCGATATCGGAGACAGCGGGCCTGAAGATACCGATGCTGACCGTCGGACCGCATGACCGGATCGGCATCAGCGGGCCGAACGGCACCGGCAAGACCACGCTGGTCCGCACGCTGCTGCGCACGATCGCGATGCGGGAGCAGTATTCCGGCATCCCGCTCCCCCGGCTGACGATCACGCAGAACACGACGGATCAGGATGCCCGGGAGGCGATGCGCCGGCTCACGGCGTTGACGCCCACCGACCGCGGTGATGTATTGTCGGCATTCGCGCAGCTCAACGTCGACCCAAGCCGCCTCCTCGCCGGTGGCAACCCGTCGCCGGGCGAATTGCGCAAGCTGCTGCTGTGCTTGGGATTGCGAGATCACCCGCATCTGATCGTGATGGACGAGCCGACCAACCATCTGGATCTGCATTCGATTCAGGCGCTGGCCCACGCGCTGGCCGGATACCCCGGCGCGCTGCTGCTCGTCTCTCACGACGAGGGATTCCTGGAGTGCGCAGCATCCATCCGCTGGACGCTGCATTCGGACGCCCTCGGCGGCGCGCAACTAACGGTCAGTTGACGCCACCATGACCAGCGTCTTGGCCTTGACCCATTTGAGCAGGAAGCCGACGCACGGCAGCGCCACGCCGACGGCCAGCATATAGCCGACGACCATCCATTGGGCGGTGCCGGATGGCACGGAGAACTCGTCCATCAGATCGGGCAGCGCGATGTTCATCGACGTTTCCGACAGCATGCCCAGGAACGCGCCGATGTACAGTCCCAGCATCACCTTGTGCGGATGCCTGAATTTCGGGGATTCGGCGGGAATATCATGTGCAGAGCCGTGTTCTGCGGCCGCGTGTTCTTGCAGGGTTGTTTCTTTCGAAGTTGTCTGGATCGCGGACAACATGACCTCTCTTGTACTCTTCCCGTCACCGTCGAGCGAGCGGCGCGCACGGCCGGGCCCTGCGTACACGTCGAGAAGTCCCTAACGTCCGGACCTGCGACGGCAACGAAAAACCGCATGACTGGCATCGGGCGAGCCGATTCGACGAATGTCATGCGGTTTTGAAACAGCCGTCACCGTAGCACGATTTGCAAATCCGCATAAGTCGCATCCGCGTGTCGTGCGCGTATCATGCTGGTAGAGGACGCGGCGAATCCTCGCTCGCGCCAGACCGAGCGACGACAGGAAAGGGAGACCATGCAGCATTTCACCCAGGTCATCGACGGCATCGACGGCTCGCGGGCCGAACTCGTCGGCTATGTGATCGACAACAGCCCGGAGATGGATCCGGACCGGCGCCGGCCGGCGATCCTGATCATTCCCGGCGGCGGGTACGCTATCGGATCCGACCGTGAATCCGAACCGGTCGCGCTGCAATTCCTCGCGGCCGGCTATCAGGCGTTCGTACTGAAATACTCCTGCGTGCCAAGCCGGTACCCGGTGGCGTTGCTGGAGATGGCCGAAGCGATGTCGATGATTCGCGGGCATGCCGACGAATGGCATGTGGATGCCGGGCGCGTGGCGGCCATCGGGTTTTCGGCCGGTGGTCATCTCGCCGCGAACCTGACGACGGTTTCCAGCGATGCCGAGCTGCGCGACGCCGGATATGATCCGGCTGCCGTGCGCCCGGACGCGCTGCTGTTGTGCTATCCGGTAATCACGTCTGGCCGGTTCGCGCACCGCGGCAGTTTCGACAACCTGCTGGGTGACGGCAAAGACGATGCGTCGCTGCTGGAGCTGCTGTCGATCGAGAAGCATGTCGACGCGACCATGCCGCCGGTGTTCATCTGGCACACCATCACCGATCAGGCCGTTCCTGTGGAGAATTCACTGTTGATGATCCAGGCGTGCCGTGACGCCGGGGTCAGTATCGAGGCGCACCTGTTCCCGCAGGGCGGGCATGGACTGTCGCTCGCCACCGTGGACACCGCGCGTGCCGGCTCGCCGGGCGAGGGTGACCTCAACAACGTCGTGCCGGCAGTGCAGATCTGGCCGCGGCTCGCCTTCGACTGGCTCCGCCGCACGTTCGACGTGAGGTAAAGGCTGCTGTCGGAGGTTCACAGGCCCATTCGCGCATATCCCGCGCCTGTGCCTTGGCTGTGCGCCGTCACCGTGCGTGGGTTATTGCGTCACTGTGCGAGGGTACCGTCACCGTGCGCGCCCTCACGCACAGTGACACATCAAGAAAATCCCTGTTTTCCAATGCTTTCCGGGTACCGTCACGCTGCGTGTGCCCTCGCAGCGTGACGGTACCCGCGCACAGTGACGCCGCGGAACAGCCCATTGGCAGCAACCACGGCCGGCAACTTGGCAGTGTCACTCACCGGCAGCTTGACGCCGCGCGTTCCGCGGCTCAGGCTTGGCGTGGATCTTCGCGGTGAGATGGCGCACTTCGATCTTCCATACCGTGACGCTGCGCACCTGCTGATCGGTGAACTCGATATCCGGCATGCCCGCCTGCTGCCCCATCAGCAGCCGCAGCCCTTTGCGGCACTCGTCCAGGTCGTCGATCACGCTGGCCACGCCGTTGCCGATCACCGACTTGAACGCCTCGCCCCAGTTGCACGGGGTGCGGCCGTCGATGACCTCACAATCAGTCTCCATCGAGAACGCCACATCCAACGCGTTTCCCGCAGCCCGGATCGCGTCGAGTTTGCGGCCGATCGACGCCGAGTGGATGTACAGGGTCAATCCGGCCAGTTCGTCGCCGGTGCCGGCTCCCTCGCGCCGCTGCCATTCGTATCCGAAATTCAGCGGCACGATCGTCAGTCCCTCGGCATCCGCATAGCCCACATGCACGATACGGCATGCGGCGATGATTCCCTCGATCTGTTCGCAATCGGTCACCTCGCGATCGGCGCGGCGCATCATGCGATGGCACCCTGCGACCGTGCGCTCGTTATTGCGTCGCGTCGGACGCGCTTCATCCAGTCCCGTCATCGCCATCGCTCCTTGTGCCGCCCCGGGTTTGATTTGATGATACTCCCGTTCCATGACCCGTAATTGAAGATGGGATCAGCCGCAATGCGGAGAAAAAGCTGAGCAAAAAGAAAAAGCGACCCCGGCCGGACTTGAACCGGTGACCTCCGCCGTGACAGGGCGGCGCTCTAACCAACTGAGCTACGGGGCCGTTCGTGCCGTCATCAGGCACAAGAGAATATAATACAGGACTACTCGACCATGGGCGTGTCGCGGCCAAGCGCCCGATAAAGACCGGTCGCACACGGCAACCGGTCAATGCCCGGCCGGGCGAGCGCACAGTACGGCCACAAATGCGCCTTGGTAACGGCTATGAACTCCCGGATGAACGCCGTGGGCCAGTAGTAGCCACGCGTATGGCTGCCGCCCCCATCCGCCTTCAGCCCGATATGATGCGCGTATTCGCTGGCTCGGAACACATGGTAATCGCTGGCGACCAGCGCGCAACGGTAGGCGAGGCCCCGGCGCCCGGGGACCGATTGCACGCCGCTGCGCGCATCCATGATCCCCTTCGAAAAACGAAGATTCTCCATGGTCGTGGTGGAACGGTCCTCCATGAGCACCGCGTCGGCGGGAACATGGCGGCTTTCCGTCAGGTACCGCCGCATCGATTCGGCTTCGGACACCACTTCGTCGCTCCCCTGTCCGCCGGAGGCGACGAACACGCCCGTCTTGCCCTGCTTCTCCCACAATGGCCGCCGCCAGCAGCGCCGGCAACGACGCCAACGTCATGCCGAAATTCATTCCGGCCTTCCCCACCAGTCATCGTCTTCTCGACGATGCGCTGAGACCCGTCACTATACCGCGGAACCTGCGGCCGTACCACTTACGCCGGTGGCCATCCACCACCGTCTCTTCCCCCGGCATGTGCGATGCCCTATAATCGTAGATTTGTCCTATTCACACGCCTCGGGCACACCGCCACGACCTCATGCGTGTACAGTGCAGGAAGGATTTCCATATGGAACCGAATTATCTCGTGTTGCTGGGAATCGTCATCGTGATCATAGGGTTCGCCCTCAAGCTCGATGCGATCCTGATCATCATCGTGTCCGCCGTGGCGACTGCGCTCGTCGGCGGCATCATTCCCAAGGGCAACGTCACGATCGGCATCATCGTGTTCGGCGTGGGCATGATGCTGTTCACGATGATCATGGGCAACGCGTTCGCCGCGATCACCGTGATGACCGTGGGCATCGGCGCGCCATTCGTGCACGCCGATGGCGGCCAACTTCAACATCGTGCCCGTTGCGATGCTCGACATGAAGGACCGCATGGGCGTAATCAAGAAGCAGGTGCTGCCGGCGATGGTGATGATCGTCGTGCAGATCGTGTACATGCTCATCGCCCAGTGACACCGTATTCCATCCATATATTCCAAGAAAAGGAGCCATTATGAGCAAGATCCTGGTCACCGGATTCGATCCGTTCGGCGGCGAGCCGGTCAATCCCGCATTCGAAGCGGTCAAGCTGCTGCCCGAGTCCATCGCGGGCGTGAGCGTCGTCAAATTGGAGATTCCGACCGTGTTCACGCGCAGCGCCATGGTGGTCGAGGAGGCCATCGAACGCGAGAAGCCCGATTACGTGCTGTGCATCGGTCAGGCCGGAGGCCGTTCGGCCGTGACCGTGGAGAAGGTCGCGATCAATCTGGCCGAAGCCCGCATCCCCGACAACGACGGCGAGCAGCCGTTCGACACCCCGCTGCGCGAGGACGGCGACACCGCGTATTTCGCCACGCTGCCGGTCAAGGCCATGGTCAAGCGCATCAACGCGAGCGGCATCCCGGCGCTCATGTCGTACACGGCTGGCACCTACGTGTGCAACAGCATCATGTACAACGTGCTGTACCTGCTCGACCGCAGGTTCCCCGGAGTCAAGGGCGGCTTCATCCACGTGCCGTACGCGACCGCGCAGGGAGTGGGCAAGCCGAACGGCACGCCCACCATGGAAATCGCGACAATGGCCAAGGCCATCGAGGCCGCGATCGAAGCCGCAGTGAGCGTCGAGGAGGATGCCACCGACATCATGGGCGAAACCCACTAATCACGCCCACCCGTCGAAAACCACTGACATATCAGCCCGCCGACGAGCCCGCTCATGGGTTCGTCGGCACACTGCAGACGGACCGAATCACTTATCGAGAAGCCGGCCGTCGGGATCGTACACGATCCATTCGACGCTGAGATCCACGGCGACCGTCGGGTGAGGAAACACCTGGTCGAACAGATCCGCGTCCTCGATGACCCGTTCCGAGGTCTTGTCCGGGACAGGCCTGGCACCGGCCAGACGTATGCGCGCATTATCGACCTCGAATCGTCCCACGGCCATATGGTCGCCTTCTCGCAATGGCCACTCGAACGAGCCGTGAAATCACGATGCACAATATCCAAATACCGGCGCTCTCTCCGGGGATGAACGTGCAAACGATGAACGGGCAGATGATGAACGTGGCGCCCCCCGCCGCAAACTATTAAACTTAAAGCAAAAGACCGAAGTTGTAAAGCCTTTTTTTGGCTTTTACTTCGGTCTTTCTTTTTGGGGGCTGTGCAACAGCCCCTTTTTTGTCGGGCGCTTTGGGGCGAGTTTACTCGCTCATCGCTAATTTTTTCGCGAAAATTCCAATCTTTTGAAAATTTCAATTTCAGTTTGAATTTTTCAAGCACAACTGCTATACCTATTTATATAATTTCTAATTTTAGTGGAGAAGAATATAGGCGCATCTTATGATAAACTGTGGCATCTTCTAATCGATCGCCACATGAGCAAGACACAACTAATAAAGGAGGCTCACATCAGTACCAATGCAATGGCTCATCTTGGAAAAAATGAAGATGTACGAGTTGAAGTGCTAGTAAAGATATGCAACGCTTTAAGTTGCGAAGTCGACGACATAATAGTGTTTTCCTCACACGGCTTCTCCCCGTTCCCGTTTTGCGGCGGTCGTCAGATACCGGCGGTACTGGATGCTGAAGCCATGCACCTTATAACCTGTACAGCACTCTGCACAGTCTGTCCAACAATTGCGCTTTGATCATAACCAGAGGCCTTCAGGATATTCCTACATAAAAATCACATCGTATAGTTTGTTTGCAAATACCTTGTGCATTTCGGCATTCGGATGGTTCAAACCGTTTGCCAGCAAAGCAGTTGTATCTACTCCCTGTGATTCGAGGAGCTGCCATTCGGCATATGCATCTGCAATCGGAATATCCAGTTGGTTGGCAATCTCTCTGATTTTGGCAACATAGGCATCCATGTGCCCAGCCTTTTGCAGGTTTTCAAAATATCTGTGAATATACCACCAAAATCCCCAGAAACCTTTTACACGATGCTTACACAGCATTCCGGGTGTCATGAGTACTGTTTCAATATTGCTTTCACGCAACCGAATCAGAATTTGCTCCATATTCTTTTCGTATTCTTGTAACGCCGAGTCTCCCTTGTAGGCGTTGGTTACATCGTTAGTACCAAACATAACACAGCAAAAGTCCGGTTGCTTTTCCAGAACATCTTGCTGTATTCTGGCAAGACCGTCTTTGGAAAAATTACCACCCACTCCGGCATTGACAATTGAAACCTCCTGCCCTATCTCTTCCCTAATTCGGTTTCTTAGTATGTTCCAGAACACCCATTCTTCGTGGCGAACAGATTCCTTATGCCCATTAGCAAATTCAAACTGACCATCCGTTATACTGTCACCAAAAAAGCAAAGCACTGGACACTCGCCATTTTTGATTTTTTGTGCAATTTTAAGCATGTTCACTCTCCTT
>ENA-OQBD01000266-OQBD01000266.1-human-gut-metagenome-genome-assembly--contig:-NODE-266-length-29735-cov-5.590111_pt1 | contig 29735 bp, 27 predicted proteins | sample MGYA00242742_ERZ504543 | MGnify/ENA primary metagenome ERZ504543 (study PRJEB26092, sample SAMD00036239) | human gut metagenome | host: Homo sapiens | study: EMG produced TPA metagenomics assembly of...
ACATCCACGTCGGTCAATTATGTCTTTCTTGAAGTCTCCGACACCGGGATCGGCATTCCTCCCGAATATCAAGAAAAAATCTTCACCCCGTTTTTCCGTGTAGATAAATCAAGAAGCCGCGCTATGGGAGGTGCCGGCCTGGGGCTTGCACTTGTCAGTGAAATTGTCCGACAGCATAACGGACAGGTAAAAGTACTGGAAAGCAGCAAAAAAGGCAGCATGATTGCAATTATTCTGCCAGTCTGAACATGTTTGTATTACATTTACTTTATATGCTCATGAACGCAATCGCTTTGCGATCTGCGTTCAAATCCGAGTATATTTTCTCAACAATACTGTCTGTATCCATTTCGCAGGTAATAGCCTGTTCCCTGAGAACTGAAGAAAAATCTTTTTCTCTCCACCATCTGCGCATATCTTTTTCACCAAATTCTCTGTTTCTTGTATTATGTCGTCTCACGGTTTCTTCGAACGACAGATCAAAATAAACAGTCAAAAACAATATCTGATTTTCTCATCCTTTCGTTATCCTAGCAGAAATATCTGATTCCGGCAACTCAAAAAAAAGCCTGGAAGAAATCAGCCACAGGCATTTTATTTCTTCCAGGTTTTTCTGTTTTCTGATTCTCAGTCAGCTGTCTTTGATCCGGCAGCTGATACAGCTCTGCATCCAGTTACATTCAGACTTATTCTGCCTGTGGTTTGCTTACCTGTGCTGTATCATTCTTTACTCCGGCAGATTTTTCGGCATGCTCTTTCACAAGATTCCGTCCAAGTAGAGTCAGGCATACCAATGCGATCACTGCAAAAACAGCTCCGATCCCAAATACCACGTTCATCTCATAACCTTTGCTACTCACCAGACCGGAGATCGCCGGTGCGCCAAAGGTTGCAAATACAATGCCGAACATGACAAATCCGTAATTCTCCCCGGTGTGCTTCATTCCGAAAATAGAGCTTGTCAGGGACGGGAAGCTTCCCATGATGCCGCCGTAGCAGCCGTACATCAGCACAACAGCAACCGTTACTGCCAGGGATCTTGATACAGCGAGAACTCCCATAGCGATCACTGCCACGATCAGCACTCCTTTGATGCAGACGATCCTTCCCACTTTATCTGCCAGTGTCGGAAGCACCAGTCTTGCTCCCGCATTGACAATGGATCCAAGCATAACGGCGCTGACTGCCACTGCAGACGGGATCCCAAGGTCGATCTGGTAGGTCTGGGATACCGGTGAAACCATAAAATAAGAAATCAGTCCAAAGAACATGGTCGCAAGAAGAAGATAAAAATTTCTTGTACGCATCATCTCTCCGGATGTATACTGCTTCATCTCCGATGTTCCGGACTTTGCCGCAGAGCCACCTGCGTTCACCAGACTCTTATCGGGTGCCTGAAAAAAGATGCCGCACAGAATCCAGGAAACTGCGATGGCTGCCCCAATGATCAGAAAGGTTTTCTGCACACCCTCTGCCTCCAGCAGCTTTCGACTCAGCGGCGCCAGGAAAAATCCGCAAAGTCCGTTGGCAGTTACCACAACGCCGGAAGCAAATCCGGTACGGTCCGGGAACCATCTCTGCACAGTTGCCAAGATCACCGTGTAGATCATTCCCTGTCCAAATCCCTGCATCACGCCATAGGACAGATACATAGGAAGCGGTGTAGGAACGATCAGAAATGCAGATGCCAGGATTCCTGCCGCAAAGATCCCGCCTCCGATCCATACAATCGTCTTTTCCTTAAAGCGGTTCTGCATCCTTCCGCCTACGATATTTCCGAATACAAAGGTGCTCAGTGCCAGATAAAAGCACATGGATGCCTGTCCCTGACTCCAGCCTGCCTGCTCCATCACATAGGGCTGGTAAATAGACCATACATGGGGATATCCGGTAAAAAAGATCGCGAAAGCTCCAAATATCATAGTCAGCAGACGCTGTTTTTTCTGTATTCCTGTCATAATTTCCTCCTCTGAAAAAGATTTCAGGCCTGCTCTATATTCTCTGCTCACAGAATGCAGCCTGTTTCTGTACACACGATCTGCACGTTTTCCTGCACATTAGCTCCGCTTATCTTTGATATTTTCGTATTTGCGTGCCTTTTCTCTTTGTTTGCGTGTTAAATGCGTGTTAATTATGTTGTGTGTATGTTATCACACGCAGTCTGATTATGCAATATAAATTTACAGCTTTTTCTGTTTTCTCGTTTTTGTCCAAATTTTCCTGTTATTTCTTTGTATATTATTCACAATGGCTGTATTTCAAGCACGCATATGCACGCACATGTTTTTTATTTAAAAATACCGTCTTTATACGTTTTTTCATTTTATATTTCTTTATTTACGCAAAAAAGCACGCCATGTTGCAGGCGTGCTTTCGTAATTTTCTATGATTTCTGTTTCTTATTTGATTATCTTCAGCTCATATTCCCTGATTCCCAGGCCGATCTTTTCTGCCTGATCCAGGGTTGCCTTCCACTCAATATTCGGATTGGAATCCTTAAAGTGGTCATGGTGACAGTGCCATCCCGGCTCTGCCAGATGCTCTCCAAGCTGGCTGTTGGCGATCGGTGTTGCCTTCAGGCAGGCATCTGCACAGGCCTGATCCAGTGCAACCGGGTCAAAGCTTGCGAACATTCCGATATCCGGAAGGATCGGCGCATCATTTTCACCATGGCAGTCACAGTTAGGGCTGATATCCTGTACCAGTGCAATATGGAAATGGGGACGTCCGTGACAGACAGCCTGTGCATACTCTGCCATCTTGCGATCAAGAAGCTCGTTTGCACTGCTATTCGGATTGTATACGGCATCATAGCTGCAGGCCCCGATACAACGACCACAGCCTTTGCATTTATCGTAATCAATAACTGCTTTCTTGTTTACATATGTAATCGCATCACTTCCGCACTCTTTCGCACAACGGCGGCAGCCACGACAGACTTCTTCATTGATGGCCGGCTTTCCGCTGGCATGCTGCTGCATCTTTCCGGCACGGCTTCCGCATCCCATACCGATATTCTTCAGAGCACCGCCAAAGCCGGTTGTCTCATGTCCCTTGAAGTGGCTGAGACTGATAAAAATATCTGCGTCCATGATAGCATGGCCGATCAGGGCAGTTTTACAGTATTCTCCGTTCACTACCGGAACTTCTACTTCATCGGTTCCTCGAACTCCGTCACCGATGATGATCTGACATCCGGTTGTGATCGTGTTAAATCCATTAAGATTTGCACAGTCCAAATGCTCCAGTGCGTTCTTTCTGCTTCCCGGATAAAGGGTATTACAATCTGTCAAGAACGGCATTCCGCCCTGCTCCTTACAGAGATCTGCTACTACCTTTGCATAGTTCGGACGAAGGAATGCCATATTTCCAAGCTCTCCGAAATGCATCTTGATGGCTACGAATTTTCCATCCATATCGATATCTTTGATTCCTGCGGCAACGCAGAGTTTTTTCAGTTTGTCCAGCTGGCTGGTTCCCACCGGACAACGAAAATCAGTGAAATAAACTGTTGATTTTTCCATTCTGGTTTTTCTCCTGCTGATTCTTTTTATGTAATTACATTTATTTAAACTCTACACGTTTTTTCTGTTTCTGTCAACGGATACTCGCATTCGTAAAATTCCATCTATTTCTCCCATATTCCTTTACAAAATCCTTCATCTTATTACCCACGGAAAAGAACCTGGGAAAAATAACGGATCATTCCGTCGCTGGTCCAGCATAGCATTCCTGCAGCGTCTGCCATTTTCTGTGCATCCACACAGTAAGCGGACATGCAGGAATTATGTTTATAAGGTCCCGCACTCATGATCAGAAGATCAGTTATTCCCTCTTCTTTCATCTTCTCTGCCAGCTGTTCTGTCAGTTTGTTATGAGCAAGTTTTGCCTTTTTGTAGTCCATAAGGCCATCCTGCATTGTCTGGAGTATCAGCGTTTTTTCATATTTCAGCGCATGCTCTTTCATCTCCTCTACAGTGCCGCTCTGTGGTGGACATGCCGGGTTTTTATCATAATTCCCGCAAAGATTGTCCTCGCAGAAAACCCGGTATTCCGGCACAAATACAAGCTGATCGGTACTTATGACCGCAGCATCGGAAAAGCCAAGCTTCTTTGCTTCTTCAATAAAATCCATTTTTCTCTCTCCTGTGTTTTTTCTTTTATAGTGCCACATTTTATTTGTATTTACAAGCGCAGACTTTCACTCTGCCGCCAGGCGGATAAACTCCTCCATCTCTCTCGTCTTAAACTTATTCTTATGGTAAAAGATCTGCCGGTACATGGATATCTCCACATCCTCCACATGTAAAAGGGCAATTCTTCCTTTTCGGATATCCCGCTCCACAGCCAGATAGGGAAGGAAGGAAAGTCCGTGATTCTTTTCCAGCATGCGGATGATAAAGGCGGTATCACTGATCTCCAGCACCGGTGACAGGGCCTGCTTCTTAAGCGCCAGCTGCTGATCCAGGGCCTGCCGGTAATTGGCATTCTTTTCCGTGAGAAAAAAAGGGCTCTTCCAGGATATCCCCCATCTTCAGCGTCTTTCCGGCAAATTCCGAATCTGCGGAGGCCACAAATACCACAGGTTCCGCTTTCTCCATTACTTTGATCCAGTTCTGGTCCCATCTTGGAGTGTCCAGTATGTAAATAAGGTCAAGCCCGTTATGCTCCATCATCCGTATCAGCTGCTCCGGTGTATCGATCGTCACCTGCAGGCTAACCTTCGGGTGAAGCTGGCGGAATTTACTCAGGACCGAAGGGAGCTTGGCAGTACACAGGGATTCGATCGTCCCGATATGCAATGGATTTTTCAGTTCTGCATCATCATTCATTGACTTTTTTGCTTTATTTACATCATATAAGATCCTGCTTGCATGCTCCATAAACTCTTTTCCGGACGGAGTAAGCACCACGCGCTTTCCGGTTCTGTCAAAAAGTCTTGTTTCCAGCTCATTTTCCAGAAGACGGATCTGGACAGTGATCGCTGACTGGGTGTATCCCAGAACCTCTGCTGCCCTGGAAAAGCTCTGAAGCTGTGCTACATGTACAAACGTCTCCAACTGACGGATTTCCATGATTTTCTCCCTTTTACTATGAAATTTTTTCATCGTGATGATGAAATCTGTGAATTTGCCTTATTTTTATGTCAATGTTACAATACAATCACGAGGACGTCAATCGTATTTTTGTGCAAAATGAATAAATTCATACTTAGGAGGAAAGAATCCAAATGGAAAAGAAAAAAATCAAGATCGGGCTTGTGCCGAAGCTGATCATTGCCATCATCGTAGGTATCCTGTTCGGCCAGTTCCTTCCGGAAGGCTTCTGTCGCTTTGTTGTAACCCTTTCCGGATTTTTCAGTACCTTTCTGAAATTCGTCATCCCGCTGATGATCCTTGCCTATGTGACCATGGGTATTGCGGATCTTTCACAGGGTGCCGGAAAGCTTCTCCTGATCACCGTGGCGCTGGCTTATGGCTCCACTCTGATTGCAGGTTCCGCATCCTATCTGGTATCATCCAGCCTGTTCCCGCACTTTATGAGTGAAGGTGCACTGGACCAGATCGCAGCTACCGCAGACGCATCCCTGACACCGTTTTTCTCCATCACACTGGAACCGGTCATGGATACTCTTTCTGCCGTTGCCCTTGCCTTTGTCATGGGACTGTGCCTCTCTTCCATGCGTGGAAAAGAAATGGGAAACAGCCTTTATAACGGAATGAGCGACTTTTCCAAGATCATTGACAAAGTCCTTCATACCATTATCATCCCGCTGCTTCCGCTTTACATCTGCGGAACCTTCACAGATATGACTATTTCCGGAAAAACCTTTGCCATCTTAAGCATCCTCTGGAAGGTATTCCTTGTTGTTATCATCATGCACCTGATCTGCATTACGATCCAGTTCGTGATCGCAGGTACTGTCAGCAAAAAGAATCCTTTCACTCTGATCAAAAATCAGATCCCGGGATACACAACTGCTCTGGGAACCCAGTCTTCCGCAGCTACCATCCCGGTCAACCTGGAATGTGCAAAAAAGGATGGCGTATGTGAGCAGATCCGCAACTTCGTAGTACCGCTCTGTGCAAACATCCACATGGCCGGTTCCATGATCACAATCACAGCCTGTGCTACTGCAGTCTGCCTTATGAACCAGCTGCCCATCAGTCTCGGGATCATCGTTCCGTTCATCATGACTCTCGGTGTTGCCATGGTTGCATCTCCAGGTGCTCCCGGTGGTTCCATCATGACTGCACTTCCATTCCTTTACATGGTATTCGGAGCGGAAGCCGGTGATCCGGACGGTGCCATCTGTGCTATCATGGTTGCCCTTTACATTACCCAGGATTCCTTCGGAACTGCCTGCAATGTATCCGGTGACAACGCCATTGGCGTGATCGTTGACACTATTTATAAGAAATTTATCGCAAAAACACCACAGGAGAATTAAGCAAAATGTCTTTTATCAGTGTATTTGACGTTATGGGTCCCAACATGATCGGCCCTTCCAGTTCGCATACCGCAGGGGCTGCGCGTATTGCTTTCCTCGCCCAGAAGATGATCACGCCGCCCTTGAAAAAAGTGGAATTCATCCTTTACGGTTCCTTCGCCAGAACATACAAGGGACACGGTACAGACCGTGCCCTCCTTGGCGGGATCATGGGCTTTTCCACAGATGACATGCGTATACGGAATTCTTTTGATATTGCCAGGGAACAGGGGATCGACTTTTCCTTTACTCCAAATGAAGCGGAAACCGATGTCCATCCCAACACTGTAGATATCCATATGGTCAATGAACAGGGACAGGAAATGACAGTCCGGGGGGAATCGCTGGGCGGCGGCAAGGTCCGTATTGTGGAGATCAACCACGTAAAGGTGGATTTCACCGGCGAATACAGTGCCATCATCGTGATCCATCAGGATACTCCTGGTGTTGTGGCCTACATCACCAGATGCTTAAGTGAACGTAACATTAACATTGCCTTCATGCGCCTTTTCCGTGAATCCAAAGGAACCACAGCCTATACCATCGTGGAATCCGATGGTCATCTCCCGGAAGATATCGTAGAAAGCATTCACCGGAACACCAACATCCATGATGTCATGGTTGTTCAGATGTAGGGAAAAGGAGGATGTGTTTTATGGATTTCAAAAATGCAAAGGAACTCCTTGCTCTCTGCCAGGAAAAAAAGCTTCCGATTTCCGAAGTAATGCGCCAGCGTGAGATCCTTCTCGGTGAAACCACTGCTGAAATCGTGGACCAGCGCATGGACCGTGTTCTGGAGATCATGAAGGACGCTGCTTTTTCCCCCATCAAAGATCCGGTGATATCTATGGGCGGACTGATCGGCGGTGAAGCCCGAAGACTCTGCGAATTTCATGACCTGGGAAAAAGCCTGTGCGGAGATGTTCTCGGAAAGGGTATCACCTACGCTATGGCAACCCTTGAGACAAACGCTTCCATGGGACTTATCGTTGCCTCTCCTACTGCCGGCAGTGCCGGGATCGTTCCCGGAATGATGCTTGCTCTTCAGGAGGTCTACGGCTTTTCCGATAAAAAGATCCGCCAGGCACTATTTAATGCAGGCGCCATCGGCTATCTTGCCATGCGTAATGCAACAGTTGCCGGTGCGGTTGGCGGATGTCAGGCTGAGGTCGGAATCGCTTCTGCAATGGCTGCTTCCGCTGCTGTTGAGCTTCTTGGCGGCACTCCGCTGCAGTGTACCTATGCGGCTTCCACCGTTCTTATGAATATGCTCGGTCTTGTATGTGACCCGGTAGGCGGCCTGGTGGAATATCCCTGCCAGAACCGTAATGCAGCCGGTGTTTCCAATGCCCTAATCGCAGCGGAAATGTCACTGGCCGGTATCCCCCAGTTCATCCCGCTGGATGAGATGATCGATGCCATGTATACTGTGGGCAAAAAACTTCCTGCAGAGCTTCGTGAAACTGCTCTCGGCGGTTGTGCAGCCACACCGTCCGCCTGTGAGAAGTGTCATCTTTGCAGTTGAAATGCAACTATGGCAGAGAAAAAGCAGTTGGATATCTTATGCCCCATTTGTTGCACAGCTCTATATTGAATAATAACTTCATAGTTTGCTCAGTCAGATAATAAAACGGAGAATTCCTTAAATTTTTCTTTCGGGAATTCTCCGTTTTATTTTTTATAAATCCTAATTTATAATTTCATGTGTAAATATCTTTTATTTCTCCAACACCGGGATATTCTCCTTTTCTGATACAGTAATTTTACAGGTTTGTCATAAAACAGGCATTCTGATCTCGCATTCGCTGATTGCTCAGATTTTTTCGATTTTATTTCGTAATCCCAGCATTCTGTGATCCAGATTAGCAATTTCTTCTGCATATTTTTTAATTCTGTTTCAATTTCCGCATTGTCTCTTTTTTTATAATACAATTATATTCTAACACAGACCAGTAATCCATCGCAATGGTCCGAATGCTGTATTTCCACCAGTTCTTTCTGTTCACCTTCCGCAGAGTAGATAGGTACTTTCACGATCAGATGAAGACTTTTGTAGCCGTTTTTCTTTGGATTTTTAATGTAATCCTTTATCCGGACGATCTCGATATCCTTCTGCATTTCCAGGGATTCTGCAACCTGGTAAAGCTCATCCTCAAACGGACAGACTACACGGATGCCGATGAGATCTTTCAGATTTTTTCTGGCTGTCTCGAAATCCGGTTCCAGGCCTTTTTTCAGAAGTTTTGCGTAAATACTTTCCGCACTTTTGATCCGACTGGTAGTCTGACTGATCACAGTACGTTTTTTCTGCCCGGAAAGCTCTGCATTGATCATCTTCAGTTTTGCCATAAGGATATCGATGGCCGCCTTACAGCGGAGGCGGTAGTCCGGATCCTTGATGTAGCATGCGATGGCTGCTGTTTTTTCTGCTGTCAGTTTCTGATTTTCTGGTTCTATTGAATCCGGAACTCTGCTCTGCTCTGACTTCTGAGCCGGAGCATCCATTTTTGGATTCTCCTTCTCCTGCTCTTCTTGGTCCTGTTCGAATCCATCTTTAATAGATTTCTGTTTTTTTCTTATTTTTTCTTTGATTTCTTTTTTGTCATGTCTGCCTTATCTATTATTTTTAGTTTTCGTGTACATCTTATATATTATACCGGCCACATGCTGTTTTTCATCAAATCAACGTAAGACTATTGTTAAATCTGTGGTAAAAAAGTCCTCCGAAAAATCTCAAGATTATATCTCCTGATATCTCTGCGACTTCCCGAAGGACTCTTTCACACATAATTTACATATTAATAAAACAATTTACAGAAATTCCGACTGCAGCGCATCGTATCCGGTCTCACCTGTACGGATACGAACAGCGTTACGGATCTCGTAGCTGAATATCTTACCATCGCCCGGATCACCGGTGAATGCTGCTTTCTGAATGGCATCAATAACTTTAATCTCCCAGTCTTCTGATGATACTACAATCTCAAACTTGATCTTCGGTTTCAGAAATACATCGATCTTGGAACCACGGACATATTCTGTATAGCCGCGCTGTGTTCCGCAGCCCATGATCTGGGTTACTGTAAAACCGTTAACCTGGATCTCATTTAACGCTGCTTTGACATCTTCCATTTTTTCTTCTCTTACGATTGCTTCTATTTTAATCAACATACTATAATCTCCTCTTTAACACCATCATTCACATTAACAGGAAATGGACTCTTATCAGTCAAATCCATTAAATGACGGATATGCATTCTCTCCATGCTGGGACGCATCCAGACCAACCATCTCTTCCTTCGGATCTACACGAAGCGGTGTAAAGATCCGCACGATCCCGATACAGATCAGCGTTCCCACAATAGCAACTGCAATGGTGATCACAATACTCAATACCTGCGCCAGGAACAGACGGTGATCTCCAAACACAAGGCCATCCCATTTTGCAACCGAGTTAATGGAAGTTTTTCCGAAGAGACCTGTTGCGATTCCTCCCCAGATACCACCGATACCATGGCAGCCAAAAGCATCCAGGGCATCGTCGATCTTCAGCTTCTGTTTCAGAAGGATCACAGTAAAGTAACAGATCGGGCTTACCAGGATCCCAATGATAAAGGATGCCCATACCGGTACGAAACCAGCTCCCGGTGTAATGGCTACCAGTCCGATAACAAGACCTGTGGATGCACCAACCAGTGTCGGTTTTCCCTCGCGGATCACCTCGATCAGCATCCAGGTCAGCAGTGCGCAGGCAGAAGAAATACTGCTGGTCATAAAGGCATGTGCCGCAAGGCCGTCTGCCTTCAGCGCACTTCCTGCATTAAAACCGAACCATCCGAACCACAGCATAGCTGCTCCGAGAAATACAAATGGGATATTGTGTGTGCGATAGGTTGCTTTTGCATAGCCTCGTCTCTGTCCAAGATAAATGGCAAGAACCAGTGCACTGACACCGGAACTGATATGTACCACATTTCCTCCTGCAAAGTCCCACAGAGCCAATGGCTGCCAGAAATCCACCGTCTCCCCAGACCATATGTGCCATTAGGATAATACACGATCAAAGACCAGATCGCAATAAAGAAAAACAGCGCCTTAAAACGCATTCTTCCAACCACGGCACCAGTGATCAGTGCTGGTGTGATCATCGCAAACATCATCTGGAACGCCACAAATACCAGATGCGGGATCGTATCCGCATAAGGTCCCGGCTCCCAGCCTACGCCATTCAGCGCAAACCAGCGAAAATCTCCGATGATCCCGCCATGATTTCCTCCAAATGCCAGAGAATATCCAAACAATGTCCACATAACTACGGACAGTCCCATGATCGCCCCACAGGCCATCATGGTATTTACCACATTTTTCCTGCGGACCAGTCCTCCGTAGAAAAACGCAAGCCCAGGTGTCATAAAGAACACAAAGGCCGTACAGATCAGCATAAAACCAGTATCTCCTGCATTCATAATCATTCCTCCTCGATTCCCTCATTTATTTCTGCAACGCAAAAAGCGCCTGGAAACTCAATTTCCAGACGCCTTTGTCATGTCAGTTAGCATAGCAGATAATTTGTGGGTTTTCAAGAGTTTTTTCGCTATTTTTCTGTTTTCTTACAGAATTACTATGTTTTATGTGGATATGAAATTTATTTTCGGCAATCTATCCGTTTATAAATATTGGAGAGATTTTATTTTATCTCTTACTGTACTATAACACGGACTATGCTCAGAATCAGCAGATGTGCCGGATAAAAGATATAGAAAAACCACTTGGAAAACTTCGGTGCTTTTTCGGATTTTTTGCCATTATAGAAGCACAGGATGATGATTCCTGATGCCACGATCCCTGCTGCCGAAAACAGAGCATGGAGCATCGCCGGTCCGGCTGCCATTTTTTCCACGTAGGAGCTGTAGTTAAACAGCACAAAAAGGGCAGCACCGACTCCGTACGCTGTTATCATCCTCTTCCTGTTCCCCCAGCTCTCATGGAACCAGATGGTAAAAACCGGTGCCAGGATCGCCCAGTCCGAACAAACGGATAGTAAAAGGAGCAGGATCAGAAGTGGAATTCTCCATTTACTTGCCATCATCCTTTCCTGAACAACCAGGATCATAAAACAGATAAACAGAGTAAAGATCATATTCAGCTGTGAATTTCCAAAGGCTATCATATAGGGAACCTGGGAGATTCCGGCAAAGATCAGAAGCCTTTCACCGTATTTTCTCCGGGAATGTGTATAGTAAAAACCTTCCACAAGAAAATAGCACATGGTAATGGCTGTGAAGTAGCCAATGTCTATAAACACTTCCCACAGGATCGTGTTTTCCGGCAGAAGCACGTTGGCGATATGATTCAGAAGCATGGTAAAAATTGCCAGATATTTAATGGCATCCCGGGTCAGTCCCGGCTTTTCTGTTGTTGGCATGATCTTCTCCTTCTGTGCAGAAAAATTTTCAGATCTTTCACATCTTCTGCACAATATAATACATTTATCTTACACTGATTTTCTGACTCATACAACTTTTTTTGTTATTGCTGGAGTTGCCTTTTTCTTAAGGTAAGCTTATACTGTAGAAAGCGTGCTGTATTTTATATGGCAAAACTTCTCAGCAAACACTGTAAAACAATAAATTCGGAAAGGAATTATCGATCATGATCCAGGATATCGCACCACATACCTATCACAATGAGTACAAACCTGTGGCCCCGGATAAAGAAAGCCACATCCTCGCCTATGAAGAAGGAAAGATCCTTATGAAAAAAGATGGCGAGACTATGACTCTTCCAAGCTTTGGAGAGCTGGAAGGAAAAGTTGAAAATCTCTATGAGAATTATATCTATCTCTTCTCCATTGACGAAGAGCATTTTTATCTGATCCCGGATCTTGACACCAGTCTCCTTCCTGGTTATCAGTTTGAGATCACAAGAGTTCTCCGCACAGCGGAGCCACAGTATCTGGCTTTCGCAGGAATCACCGGATATCAGCTCTTTCAGTGGTACAGCAAGCGCCGTTTCTGCGGCTGCTGCGGCAAACCGATGGTACATGATAAACATGAGCGCAAGATGATCTGCCCTGCCTGTGGAAACGGTGAATATCCGGTGCTTTCTCCGGCTGTGATCGTAGGCGTTACCAACGGTGACAAGCTGATTCTCTCCAAATATGAGGGCCGAAATCACACCCGCTACGCCATGATCGCAGGTTTTGCCGAGATTGGTGAGACCATCGAGGAGACCGTTCACCGTGAAGTTATGGAAGAGATCGGCGTAAAGGTCAAAAATCTCCGCTACTACAAGAGCCAGCCATGGTCCTTCTCCGGAACACTTCTGTTTGGCTTCTACTGTGATCTGGATGGCGACGACACTCTGACTGTAGACCACGATGAGCTTTCCATGGCCTCCTGGTTCAACCGGGAAGACATTCCGGATGAAGGAGATAATATCAGCCTTACCAAGGAGATGATGATGGCATTTAAGCATGGAAAAGCCTGAAATATCGCTTGCCTGATTCCGTAAACAATTTTTCGTAACCAATTTCACAAAAAACACCGGCCATTCATCTGTACCATGTCCTGTCCAGGCTGCCAAATCATCTCTGACATCTCAGCCTCAGTACATATTCCGATGAATGCCGGTGTTTTTATTTTCTATTTTTCTATTTTTCTTCCGAGCCGGAGCAATCTGCCTAAAACCGATTTTATTTCTCCGCTGTCAGATGCCAGATATCTCTGTTGTATTCTTCGATGGTTCTGTCTGATGAGAAGTATCCTGCTTTTCCGATATTTACAAGCATTTTCTCTGCCCATGCGGTTCTGTCCTCATAATCGGACAACGCCTGATCCTTCACCTTCGCATAATCCTCGAAGTCAAGAAGAGTCATGAACCAGTCTTTGCTTACGATCTCATGATGCAGTCTTCTTAAATGCTCCTCACTTCCAATAGAAAGAAGCTCGTTTCCTACGATAAAGTCTACTGCACGACGGATGCGCTCGTCTTTCTCATAAAAATCTCTGGAGCAGTAGTCCGCCTTTTCATAGTGTTCGATAACCTGCTCACTGGACTCTCCGAAGATATAGATATTATCCTTGCCTACCAGCTGGCTGATCTCCACATTTGCACCATCCATGGTTCCCAGTGTTACAGCACCGTTGAGCATGAACTTCATGTTTCCTGTTCCACTGGCCTCCTTGGAAGCAAGAGAGATCTGCTCGGAGATATCGCAGGCAGGGATCAGCTTCTCTGCTGCACTTACGTTGTAGTTTTCCACCATAACAACTTTCATGTACGGAGAAACCTCCGGATCATTGTTGATAAGCTCCTGTAAGCAGAGGAGGAGGTGGATAATATCCTTTGCGATAACGTATGCAGGAGCTGCCTTTGCACCGAAGATAAAGGTTACCGGGCGCTGCGGCTTCTCGCCTGCTTTGATCTTCAGGTAGCGGTCAATGATGTAAAGTGCGTTCAGCTGCTGGCGTTTGTACTCATGAAGACGTTTGATCTGGATATCATAAACACTGTGTGTGTTGATCTCTTCACCTGTGTTGGCTTTGATAAACTCCGCACATCTCTTCTTTGCATCCTGCTTGATCTTAAGGATATTTGCAAGAACGTCCTGATTTCCCTTGAAGCCAAGCATCTTGTCAAGCTCAAAGGAATCCTTGCGGAAGCCGTCACCGATCATAGATGTGATGTACTCTGTCAGCGGATGGTTGCAGTGAAGGAGCCATCTGCGGAAGGTGATTCCGTTTGTCTTGTTATTGAATTTCTCCGGATAGATCTCATAGAACTGATGAAGCTCTGTCTCCTTCAAGATATCGGTATGAAGGGATGCAACACCGTTGATGGAAAATCCGTAGTGGATGTCCATATGTGCCATGTGTACCAGGTCATTCTTGTCGATGATGGCAAGATTTTCCTGCGGATATTTTGCTTTGATACGCTCGTCCAGCTTGCGGATGATCGGCATCAGATGCGGAACAACTTCCTCAAGATAGGAGATCGGCCATTTCTCAAGTGCCTCTGCAAGAATGGTATGGTTGGTATAAGCGCATACATGAGATACGATCTCGCATGCCTCCTCGAACTCGATCCCACGCTCTGTAAGGAGACGGATAAGCTCCGGAATTACCATACTCGGATGTGTATCGTTGATCTGGATCACTGCGTAATCGGCAAGGTCATGAAGATTGCAGCCTTTTGCTGTTGCCTCATCCAGAATCAGCTGTGCCGCATTGCTTACCATGAAGTACTGCTGATAGATACGAAGCTTTCTTCCTGCATCATCGCTGTCATCCGGATACAGGAACAGTGTCAGGTTGTGGAGCAGATCCTTCTTATCAAAGGAGATTCCCTCGCCCACAATGCTCTCGTCTGCAATATCAATATCAAAAAGGCGAAGCTTAATCGCTTTGTTCTCATAGCCTGCAACATCAATATCATACAGTGTGGATTTCAGCATAAAGCCCTTAAATGGGACATAATAGGAAACGCCTGCATCTGTAAGCCAGCTCTCCGGCTGGATCCAAGGATTCGGTGTCTCAAACTGAAGATGATCCTTAAACTCCTGTTTGAAAAGTCCGAGGTGATAATTAAGTCCGATTCCTTCTCCCGGAAGTCCCAGAGTTGCAATGGAATCCAGGAAACATGCTGCCAGACGGCCAAGTCCGCCGTTTCCGAGAGATGGCTCCGGCTCGATCTCCTCGATCATGGAAAGCTCTTTTCCGTTTTCTTTAAGATATTTCGCAACTTCATCATAAACGCCCAGATTGATCAGGTTGTTGGAAAGAAGCTTACCGATAAGGAACTCTGCGGAAATATAATAAATTTTCTTTTTTCCATCCTGGTAGCCGCGCCCCTTCAGCTGCTCCTTTGTCCAGGAGAGGAGTCCGTGATAGATTTCCTCGTTTGTACAATCTTTTACATTTTTATTATATTTGTCTTCAAATACTTTGCTTAATGTTTCCATTTTTAATCTCCTTTCATGGATCTTGATGGGATGAAATATGTTTTTACAAGGTTGTTTGCTTTGTTTTTGATGATATTAGGATATCACGCATTTCTTTTCAAAAATATAACAATCCTGTCATGATATGCAAGATATTTGTCAGACTATTTTTCACTTTTTACTGTAGCTCTGCATAAAAACGTAACCGATACATATGCGGTTGCTTCGGGAGCTTTCTCAGATCTGTCTCATACTCTTCCTGTACTTATGCGGTGAAACCTTATTGGACTGCTGAAATTTCTTTATAAAATAACTTGTACTGTTAAATCCCACCTGCATGGCGATCTCCGTTACAGGTGCATCGGAATGCGTAAGAAGATACTTCGCCTTCTCCATACGGAAGTCATTAATGTATTCCACCAGGGTTTTTCCCGTATACTGGCGGAAAAGCTTCATAAAATAATACTCACTGTAATTGGAAAGTCCGGAAAGCTCTGAAACGGTAAGATTCTCCTGGTAGTGAAGGCTGATATGATCCAGCACTTCCTTTACTGCTGCAAGGCTCTTGTTCTGCTCTGTGCTTACCGGGATAATATAATGCTTCGTCAGCATCTCATAAAAGAAATCAAAAAACAGCATTTTCAGCTTCACATAAAAATATGGCTTCTTCTCCGTATGACAGTCATGGATCTCCAGAAAAATTTCCCGTAGCTTCTCATATCCGGAATCTCCCTCTTCTATATGATGGCAGAATTCTGCCTTGTTTTCTATTAATGGTGATACCACACATTCCTGGCAGATATCTCCCGGCTGACCTGCAAGGAAGCCCAGGCTGAAAACCACACTCTTATAATAAAGAGGCTTCTTAAGATCCGTGCGCATACTATGGAGAACTCCGCAGTTCACGATCAGGATATCCCCCTTTTTCAGGCGGATGCTCTCCCGGTTCAGTCTGGCAAAGCCACTGCCTTTTTCAATATACATGATCTCCATCTCACTGTGCCAGTGGTCATACAGTGCATGAAAGATTTCACAGTTCGCCATATAGGTTTCCACCGGCAGCTCAAAGGAACCGTGAGGGCTTAATTCTTTTAAATTATCATCCACTTCGGATACGTGAAGAGGATTTTTTGCGGATGTGTCTGTTTCTGGCATGATTTCCTCCGTGATCAATATCTATCCTGCGGACATTTGCCTTCCGCTGGATATCCAATCCTTACATAATGATTCTGTTTGACTCCCTTAGTGTAAAGGATATTTACAACCATGACAATATTATATTTCCTGTTTTCTTTTTTATGACGTTACGGTTACTCTGTTCTCAACAACACGCTTTGCGATGCACTTCCATAAACGACAATCTTGACTTTTCCCATTCCAACTGCTATATATAATATTTGGAATAAAATAATTTGACTTTAAAAGGAACAAAAACTACCATGAATCCATTAAAAAAAGCTTACTGCCGGATTTTCCAGAATGTCTTTAAATTCGCCCTTCCACTACTTCCTTACCGCAATCCGAAGATCATAGGAAGTGTCAAAGGGATCCCGGAAGTTCTGGAAAAAAGAAACTATAACAATGTACTCATCATCACAGATGCAGGTATCCGAAGCCATTGGCCTTACAGAAAGACTGGAGCAGACACTGAAGCGAAGCTGCATCTCTTACCATATCTACGACAAAACCGTTGCCAATCCAACAACCGTCAATGTGGACGAAGCCCTTCACATCGTATCTGGATCATGAGCTGCCAGGCGCATCATCGGCTTCGGCGGTGGTTCCAGTATGGACTGCGCCAAGGCAGTCGGAGCCTGCATCGCCAAACCAAAGCAGACGCTTGCAAAAATGAAGGGAATTCTGAAAGTCCACAAAAAGCTGCCGCTTCTGATGGCTGTTCCGACTACTGCCGGTACCGGAAGTGAGACGACGCTGGCTGCAGTGATCACGGATGCCCAGACACGCCACAAATATGCGATCAACGATTTTCCGCTGATCCCACGCTACGCAGTTCTTGACCCGAAAGTGACTTTAAGCCTTCCGCCGTTTATCACAGCTACCACCGGCATGGATGCCCTGACTCACGCAGTGGAAGCCTACATTGGAAATTCCACTACACCTGGCACGAGAAAAAATGCCCTGGATGCTGTCAGACTGATCTTTGAAAATCTGGATACCGCCTACACACACGGCAATGATATTGAAGCAAGACGAAATATGCTCCGCGCCTCCTATTTCGCAGGCTGTGCCTTCACCAAATCCTACGTTGGATATGTCCACGCAATTGCACATTCCCTCGGCGGAAAATATAATGTTCCACACGGGCTTGCCAATGCAGTGATCCTTCCTATGGTGCTGGAAACCTATGGAGACAGCATTACCCATAAGCTTCGCAGCCTGGCTCTGGCTGTCGGTCTCTGCGATAAACATGAGGACGATAAAACTGCTGCCCGGATGTTTATTGATGCAATAAAAGATATGAAAAAACGCTTTGGCATCGGAGACTATATTCCGGAAATCCAGGAAACAGACATCCCGGAGCTTGCCCATTATGCAGATAAAGAAGCCAATCCTCTGTACCCGGTTCCTGTGCTGATGGATGCCGGCGAACTTGAGACACTGTATTACAGACTGATGCCTCCGGCAGGCAATTGTTAAAACAGACATTGGCATAAACAGATTTCGATATTTCGAATACAGGATTTTTTCAGAAAGGACTATAATTCCATGGAAAAAGAACAGATCAACCAGCTTTTAGATAAACAGCGCCAGTACTTCTACTCCGGCGCAACTCTTGACCTTGATTTTCGCATCAGCGCCCTGAAACGTCTCCGCGCTTCCATCCGGAAATACGAGGATCAGATCCACGCTGCGCTGAAAAAGGATCTGGGAAAAAGTAATTTCGAAAGCTATATGTGTGAGACCGGACTGGTGCTCTCCGAGATCACGCATATGCTGAAAAATATCCGCTCTTATGCAAAGGAACAGACTGTTCCGACTCCACTGGCACAGTTCCATTCCCGCAGTTTCCGTAAACCATCTCCCTACGGTGTAGTTCTCATTATGAGTCCGTGGAACTATCCGTTTCTTCTCACCATAGAACCACTGGTAGACGCCATTGCAGCCGGAAACACAGTCATCCTGAAACCAAGTGCCTACTCACCGGCAACAAGTGAAGTGATCCGTCTTCTCATCCATGAATGTTTCGATGAAAAATACGTTGCAACTGTCACAGGCGGACGTGCGGAAAACACACATCTTCTCAGTCTGCACTTTGATTACATCTTCTTCACGGGAAGCCAGTCTGTGGGAAAAGAGGTCATGAGAAAGGCTTCCGAACACCTCACACCAGTCACTCTGGAGCTGGGTGGAAAAAGCCCCTGCATCGTGGACAAAACAGCCAATCTCCGCCTTGCGGCAAAACGTATCGTATTCGGCAAGTTTCTGAACTGTGGCCAGACCTGCGTGGCTCCGGACTACATCTACTGTGATCCGGAGATCAAAGAAGCCCTAGTCGCAGAGCTTCGCAGACAGATCACACGCCAGTACGGAAAAGAACCACTGAAGAACCGGAATTATGGAAAGATCATCAACGAAAAGCATTTCGACCGTATCAACAGTCTGATCGATCCTTCCAAAACTGTCTGCGGCGGTGGTTCCAACCGTGAAACACTTCAGATCGAGCCGACGGTTCTTGATAACGTAACCTTCGAAGATCCGGTCATGCAACAGGAAATCTTCGGTCCGGTACTTCCGGTCCTCACCTATGACTCTCTCGGAGGTGCCGTAACAAAGATCAATTCCATGGCACATCCGCTGGCTCTTTATATCTTCACCGAAGATGAAAAAAATGCCCGGGAAGTTACTTCCCGATGTGGTTTCGGCGGTGGCTGTATCAACGATGTCCTCATACATCTGGCAACCAGCAATATGGGCTTCGGCGGCTTTGGTGAAAGCGGCATGGGATCCTATCATGGCATCGACGGCTTCCGGACATTCTCTCATTATAAGAGTATTGTAGATAAAAAGACCTGGATCGATCTTCCTATGAGATATCAGAAATATCGGAAGATTTATGAAAAAATGGTACGGTTGTTTATGCGGTAGATATGAAGGGAGGGCGCTGCCTAATGCATCGCCCTCCTGTTACTTTAGATTTTCTTATTATTTTTCCCAGATGATCTTTACCGGCATGATCCCGGTCAGTTCTTTGCTTTTTTCATCAGGCTGGCTGCAGCCTGCATAAATTTCAAATTTCTTTCCTTCTTCCATCCGTTTTCCTGTTTCATCTACTACGGTGAATGCTTTTTCCCATATTGGGATTTCTATTTTTCGGCTTTCTCCCGCCTTCAGGAATATCCGCTGAAAACCGGCCAGCATCGGATTGGGAATGGCATTTTTGCTGTCGATATTTTTTACATAGATCTGAACAACATCCTCTGTATCATACGCGCCGTTATTCTGCACTTCTACCTCCACGTTTATCTTCTGTCCACATGTTTTGACCTCTGCTTTATCTACTGCCACCTTACTGTACGTCAGACCATATCCAAAAGGAAACTGTGCTTTTCGTTCCATATAGCGATATGTTCTGCCTTTCATGGAATAATCGGTAAAATCCGGAAGTTCTTCCAGGCTTTCATAAAAGGTCACCGGAAGTTTTCCTGATGGCGAGATTTCTCCAAACAGTACCTTTGCCGCTGCCTTCCCGCCCTGGCATCCAGGGTACCACAGCATCATGACGGCATCAAATTTTTCTGCCGCATATTTCAGATCAAGGTCACTTCCTGCCAGCAGACAGAATACTACCGGTTTTCCGGTGTCTGCGATTGCTTCCATCAGTTCCCGCTGTACTCCGGGAAGTTCAATATCTTCTTTATCTCCCGATACATAGCTGTTTCCGGTATCTCCCTCTTCTCCTTCCAGTGTCTCATCCAGTCCCATGCATAAGATCACTACATCGCTGTTTTCCGCAACCACCTTTGCTTCCGCAATACGATCTCTGGTAAACGCAAGGTGCTCCGTCCGGTCTCGGAACAGATCACAGCCTCTGGAAGTAAGGATCCTTACATCGTCTCCCACATAATCCTGGATGCCTTCCTGTATGGTAATATACCTGGAAGCTGTTCCGTGATAATTACCGATCAGCGCCTGTCTGCTGTCTGCATTTGGTCCAATAATTCCTATTGTTTTCAGTTTTTCTTTATCAAGCGGAAGAATCCCGTTATTTTTCAGCAGAACAAAGCTTTTTTCCGCTGCTTTCTCCGCTGCATCCAGATGCCTAGGAGATTCCACCTCCAGATAGGAGATATTGTCATATTCGCTTCCATCAAACAACCCCAGCAGATACCTTGTGGTAAAAAGCCGCACTGCTGCCCGAGTTATGGTTTCTTCTGTGACAAGCCCCTTTTCGTATGCCTTCATAATGTGAAGATAGGTATTTCCACAATTCAGGTCACAGCCATTATTAATCGCCAGTGCTGCAGATTCAACGGCTGTATCCGTTACCATATGGTGTTCATGAAAATCACGGATTGCCCAGCAGTCTGATACAAAATGCCCCTGAAATTTCCATTCGCCTCTGAGTTTTTTCTGTAATGTGGGACTTCCGCAGCAAGGTTCCCCGTTTGTCCGGTTATAAGCTCCCATAACCGCTTCTACTTTGGCTTCTTTTACCAGACCTTCGAATGCCGGCAGATACGTTTCTTCCATATCTTTTGCGGATGCTTCCGCATCAAATTCATGACGGAGTGCCTCCGGCCCGGAATGTACTGCAAAATGTTTGGCACAGGCTGCTGCCTTCATTGTATCCCCATTTCCCTGAAGTGCTTTTACAAAGGAAACTCCCAGTTCTTTTGTAAGATACGGATCTTCCCCATAAGTTTCATGGCCTCTACCCCATCGTGGATCACGGAAAATATTGACATTAGGAGACCAGAACGTCAATCCCTTATAAATATCTCTGTCACCGTTTACGGAATATGCATTATACTTTGCTCTGCCCTCTGTTGCCACGATACCGGCCATCTCTGCCACACTTTTCCGGTCAAAAGCTGCCGCCATTCCGATTGCCTGTGGAAAAACCGTTGCCTGCCCTGCTCTGGCAACACCGTGAAGTCCCTCATTCCACCAGTTATACGCCGGAATTCCCAATCTTTTTATTGCAGGTGCATCGTACCTTAACTGACTGGCTTTTTCCTCCAGAGTCATCCTGGCAACCAGCGCTTCTGCTTTCTTCTTTGCTTCTTCCCGATTCATCCCCAATTTCCTCCTCACCTTTTTTTATATCATCTATCATTTGGTCTCTGACTGTCAAGTAGATATTTCCTGCAATTTTTCCGGCCTCTGTTCAGAGCAGAAAAAAAATCTGCTTTACCCTTTCTTTGGGATAAAGCAGATTTTTATTACACTTTGTGATCTGTGTTCCGATTTCAGCTGGGAACTTATCTGATCGCATCCTTCATCTCTTTCACATAAACCTTCACCTTCGGCACGCAGTCTTTGCCGTAGGCACCACAAAGCTTCACGATCGCAGATCCTACAATGGCACCGTCTGACTGATCTGCCATTTTTTTTGCCTGCTCCGGTGTGGAGATTCCGAATCCTACTGCACATGGAATGTCTTTCTGGGCTTTTACCAGCTTCACCATAGCTCCGATATCTGTGGTAATGCTGGTACGCATTCCTGTTACACCAAGGGAAGATACGCAGTAAACAAAGCCTTCCGCCTCTTTTGCGATCATGGCGATCCGCTCATGGGAGGTCGGTGAGATCAGGGAGATCAGGTCAAGGCCGTACTGTTTGCACACAACATCAAACTCTTCTTTTTCCTCAAACGGAACATCCGGAAGGATCAGTCCATCCATTCCAACTTCCGCTGCTTTCTTGATAAAACGCTCTGTTCCGTAAGAAAATACTACGTTTGCGTAGGTCATGAATACCATTGGGATTTTTGTATTTTACGGATTTTTTCTACCATTGCAAAAACTTTATCTGTAGTCACGCCGCCTGCAAGTGCCCGGACATTAGCTTCCTGGATCACAGGTCCCTCTGCGGTAGGATCTGAGAACGGGATCCCAAGCTCGATCAGGTCTGCACCTGCTTCTTCCATTGCATATACCAGCTGCTCGGTAACCTCCAGTGACGGATCTCCGCAGGTTAAAAAAGGAATGAATGCCTTTCCATTTGCAAATGCTTCTGTAATTCGATTATTCATGGATATCCTCCCCTCTGTAACGTGCGATTGCCGCACAGTCCTTATCTCCACGTCCTGAAATGGTAACTACCATGATCTTGTCCTTTCCAAGTGTCGGTGCGATCTTTTTCGCATAGGCCACTGCGTGGGCACTTTCGATCGCAGGAATGATTCCTTCTGTTCTGGAAAGATATTCAAAAGCCTCTACTGCTTCGTCATCTGTAACAGGAACGTACTCTGCTCTTCCGATATCATAAAGGTGTGCATGCTCCGGACCTACACCCGGATAATCAAGACCTGCGGAGATGGAGTATACCGGTGCGATCTGTCCGTATTCATCCTGGCAGAAGTAAGATTTCATACCATGGAAGATTCCGAGACGACCGGTTGCGATGGTTGCCGCAGTCTCCGCAGTATTCACGCCACGTCCTGCTGCCTCACAGCCGATGAGACGAACGTCTTTGTCCTCAATGAAATTGTAGAAGCTTCCGATAGCATTGGAGCCGCCGCCTACGCAGGCCAGGACAACATCCGGAAGTCTGCCCTCTTTTTCCAGCATCTGTTCTTTGATCTCCTTGGAGATCACTGCCTGGAAATCACGTACGATAGTTGGGAACGGGTGCGGGCCCATAACAGAGCCCAGTACATAATGGGTATCTGCAATACGGTTTGTCCACTCACGCATGGTCTCGGAAACGGCATCCTTTAAGGTTGCGGTTCCGCTTGTGACTGCATGGACTTTTGCTCCGAGAAGACGCATTTTGTAAACATTCAGTGCCTGACGTTCCGTGTCTTCTTTTCCCATGAATACCTCACATTCCATTCCCATCAGTGCTGCTGCGGTTGCAGTTGCAACGCCGTGCTGGCCGGCTCCTGTCTCTGCGATGACACGGGTCTTGCCCATTTTTTTTGCCAGGAGCACCTGACCAAGTACGTTGTTGATCTTGTGGGCTCCTGTGTGGTTTAAGTCTTCTCTTTTCAGATAGATCTTGGCTCCGCCAAGGTCCTCGGTCATATGTGCCGCATAGTAAAGACGGGATGGTCTTCCTGCGTATTCATTGAGAAGCTCTGTGAGCTCACGGTTGAATTCCGGATCGTTTTTGTAATGGTTGTATGCTTCCTCAAGCTCCAGAACGGCGTTCATCAGTGTTTCCGGGATGTACTGTCCGCCATGGATGCCGAATCTTCCTTTTGACATGTTATATTTCCTCCTTTATGTTCCTTACTGCGTATACTGCTTCTAATATTTTATCCGGGTCTTTGTGACCGTCGGTTTCTACACTGCTGCTTAAATCTACTGCCCAGGGGTGAAGCAGATGTATGGCCGATTCCAGATTTTCACAGCCCAGACCTCCTGCCAGAAACCAGGGACGTTTGATCGCCGGTACCAGACTCCAATCGAAAGTTTCTCCTGTTCCTCCTACGCCCTGATCCAGCAGAATATAGTCTGCTTCCGAACGGATCGCTTTCTTTATATCTGCTTCTGTTTTTATGGAAAAAGCCTTTATCAGAAGCTGGTCTGTCATGGTCTTAAGCTGTCTGATATAATTCTCGTCCTCCTGTCCGTGAAGCTGTGCCAGTGCGATGGTTCCTTCGTTTAAAAGCTGTGCGGGAAGCTCCACCGGTGCATTGACGAATACGCCTACCGGCAAAATGCTATCATCCAGTTCTTCCCGGAGACCCTTCAATTGCTCCACGGTGACGTTTCTTCTGCTTTTTGGGAATTCTACAATGAATCCTGCAAAGTCCGGTTTAGCCTGGTTCACGGCCTGGATATCTTCCGGGCGGGTCAGGCCGCAGATCTTGATCCTGGTTCTGCTCCCATGTTTCAACGGTTGTTCTCTCATATTCAGCCAATCCTGCCCTTTCTGTCTGACCCTGCCCCTTCCTGTTTCGTTACTATTTGCTGCTGGTCAGCTCTGTTACTTATTTGCTCTATTCTTTCGTTTGGCCTTTATACAAGCGCTCCACCATTCAGATTTTCCAATGCAGCTTTCTTATCCGGGCTTCGCATCAGGGTCTCACCGATAAGGACTGCACCTATCCGGTTTCTTTCCAGGATAGCGATATCACCTGCATTTTTGATTCCGCTCTCAGACACAAATACCACATTGTCCGATGCCAGGTTTCGAAGACGGATGCTGTTATTCATATCAACCTTAAAGGTTTTCAGGTCACGGTTGTTTACACCGACGATCTTTGCACCTGTCTTTAATGCTCTTGCCACTTCATTCTCGTCATGAGCTTCCACCAGTGCATCCATTCCCAGAGCTTCTGCTAACTCTCGGTATTCCAGGAGCTCCTGGTCATTTAAGATAGCACAGATCAGAAGTACAGCCGATGCGCCGAATGCTTTTGCCTGATAGATCATGTACTTATCCACCGTGAAGTCCTTCCGAAGGACCGGAATATCCACTGTTTCTGTGATCTCACGGAGATAAGTGTCACTTCCCATGAAATAAAATGGCTCTGTGAGGCAGGAGATCGCAGATGCACCTGCTGCCTCGTATTCTTTCGCAATTTCCAGATACGGAAATTCCGATGCGATCAGCCCCTTGGAGGGGGAAGCCTTTTTTACTTCACAGATGTAGGACATACCCGGCTTTTTCAATGCTTCCAGAAAGGACGGCTGCTGTGGCGCTTTTTCTGCCAGGATCTTCAGCTGATCCAGGGGAAACTGAAGCTTTTCCTTCCGGATACGTTCTCTTGTTTTTTCTGCGATTTCCTCCAGAATGTTTTTTTCGCTCATTCTTTGTTTGTCTCCTTGATATTTCAGTTCAACTCTCATTCGGCAATTTCAAAAAGTCTGACAGATTAATGTTTCCGTTCATATCTCTTCTGATAGGAATTGCCGATTTCTCTTCTGCCGCTATTATTTTCAAATCTCGTTACTTAATTTGATGAATTCCTCAAGCTTGGCAGCAACTGTACCACTGTCGATCAGGTTTTCAGCCATCTTCACGCCATCTTCTATAGTCTTCGCCTTTCCTGCGATATAAAGTGCTGCACCTGCGTTCATGCAGACCGCCTGACGCTTCGGGCCTTTTTCGGTTCCGTTTACAATGGCTTTTGTGATCTCTGCGTTCTCTGCCGGTGTGCCGCCTGCCAAATCTTCTTTGCTGCAGCGTGTATAGCCGAACTGCTCCGGTGTGATCTCATAGGACTGGAACCATCCGTCCTTGATCTCGCACACAGAAGTCGGTGCGCTCATGGAGATCTCATCCAGCTTATCCTGTCCGAAAACTACCATTCCACGGTTCACGCCAAGCTTCATCATAACCTGTGCCAGCGGCTCTACCAGTGACTGGTCAAAGACTCCCATCAGCTCCATGTTTGCGCCTGCAGGGTTGCTTAATGGTCCGAGGATATTAAATACCGTGCGGATTCCCAGCTCTTTACGGATCGGTGCCACATATTTCATGGCAATATGATAATTCTGGGCGAACAGGAAACAGATGTTGATCTTTTTCAGGATCTCTGCACTTTTTTCCGGCGGAATGTTGATCTTTACGCCAAGTGCTTCCAGAACATCTGCTGCACCGCTCTTGGAAGATGCTGCACGATTTCCGTGTTTTGCTACCGGAACGCCACCTGCTGCGATCACAAGAGAAGATGTCGTGGAAATGTTAAAGGAATTTGCTCCGTCACCACCGGTTCCTACGATCTCCAGAACATTCATATCGTGGAGAAGCTTGATGCAGTGTGCACGCATTCCGGCTGCTGATGCAGTGATCTCATCAATAGTCTCTCCTTTCAGGGAAAGTGCAGTAAGGTAGGATGCCATCTGTACCGGTGTTGCCGCTCCGTCCATGATCTCATTCATTACGGCTTCTGCTTCGTCATATGTAAGATCTTCTTTTTTTGAAAGCTTGATGATTGCTTCTTTGATCATTGTTGTTTCCTCCTGTTCTGTAACGATTCTATCTTTTATGGATTGCTGTTCTCTGTCTTATCTGTCTCTGATAACCTTCATAAAGTTCTCGATCATTGTTTTTCCATCCGGTGTCATAACAGATTCCGGATGGAACTGTAATCCGAATATCGGATATTCTTTATGCTCCAGTGCCATCACCTCTCCGTCCTCAGACTCAGCGGTAACAACCAGTTCCTCCGGTAAGGTATCCCGGATAGCTGCCAGTGAGTGATATCTGGCTGCCGGAAAAGTTTCCGGAAGTCCTTCAAACATCCGGCTCTTTCCAACTTTATGTATCTCTTTCTGCTTTCCGTGCATCAGCTCTTTTGCGTAGGATACTGTCCCTCCGAAGGCTTCACAGATGGACTGATGTCCAAGGCAGATACCCAGGATTGGCAGCTTGTCTTTGAAATATTTTATGGATTCAATACAGATTCCCGCATCCTCCGGTTTTCCCGGACCAGGGGAAAGGATCAATGCCTCCGGCTTCATGGCCTCCAGCTCTTTGATGGTCACTTCATCATTTCTTACCACCTTGATATCCGGCTCCACAGAACCGATTAGCTGGTAAACATTGTAGGAAAAGCTATCATAATTATCGATCAGTACTATCATTCCAGTCCCTCCTGTGCAGTTTCGATTGCCTGTACAACGGCTCTTGCCTTGTTGCAGCACTCCTGAAATTCACTTTCCGGAATACTGTCTGCTACGATCCCTGCTCCTGACCGGATACAGATCTCACCGTTTTTCTTATAAACCAGGCGAATGGCAATACAGGTATCCAGGTTTCCGGCAAAATCCAGATATCCGATAGCACCGCCGTAAATGCCTCGCTTGCTCTGTTCCAGTTCCTGGATGATCTGGCAGGCACGGAATTTCGGTGCTCCGGAAAGTGTTCCTGCCGGAAGGATGGCATCCACTGCATCCACTGCATCCCTGTCATCCCGGATCTGGCCGGTAACTGTGGAACCGATATGCATCACATGAGAAAAACGCTCGATGCACATATATTTTTCTACGTTCACAGTACCGATCTTACTGATCTTTCCGATATCATTTCGACCAAGATCCACAAGCATGTTATGCTCGGCACGTTCTTTTTCATCTGCCAGAAGTCCTTTTTCCAGCGCTTCATCTTCTTCTCTTGTCTTGCCTCTTGGCCTGGTTCCTGCTAACGGAAAGGTACTCAATTCTGTACCGGTAAGCTTTGCCAGTGTTTCCGGTGATGCTCCGGCGATCTCAATATCATCACTGGAAAAATAAAACATATATGGGGAAGGATTGGTAGCCCGAAGAACACGGTAAGTATCAAACAGGCTTCCCTCGGCTTTTGCTCTCATAGGATTGGAAAGGACTACCTGGAAAATATCTCCTTCATGAATGTAATGTTTCGCTTTCTCAACCATCTCACAGTATTTTTCTTTCGGGAACTGCGGCTTAATGGAAGATTTCAGTTTCAAAGACGGAAATTCCTTCTGTCTACCGTTTCGGATCAGCTTCGCCATCTCTTTTAATTTTGCTTCCGCCTTCTGGTAGGAATTTTCCGGATCATCCGTCATCACACCGGTGATCAGAAGCACCTTCTGTCTGTAATGGTCAAAGGCGATCACCTGGTCAAAAAGCATCAGATCCATATCCCGGAAATCCTGTACTGTCTCATCGGTAAGCTCCAGCTTCGGTTCGCTATACTTAATGTAATCGTAGGAAAAATATCCTACCAGACCTCCGGTAAAAGTCGGCATATTTTCCAGCACCGGGCTTTTGTATTCTTTTAGAATCTCCCGAATGGCATCTCCCGGATGCTTCACCTGCTGTACAGTTTTTTCTTCAGTTCCGTCCTCATGGATCCTGCGGATCTGAAGTTTTCCGTCTGTACAGGTGATCTCCATGGATGGTTCATATCCCAGGAAGGAATAGCGTCCCCATACCTCTGTCTGACTGGCACTTTCCAGAAGATAGCAATGTCTGCTGGCTGTGCGTAAGGTCCTCATGACTTCTACGGGTGTATAGCGGTCGGAATACAGCTCTCTGCATACAGGGATTCGCCGATATTCGCCTGACTGTGCGATTTCTTCGATTTTTTCTAATGTTGGATACATGTACAGGCCCTCCTGAGTTTTTCATTCCTTACCGGAGGACAGGACATTCGCAATCCGCATTCGCTGCTTGCTCATAAAATCAAAAAAAGCCCGTCTCCGACAGAATCTGGTTCTGTCAGGGACGAGCTTTAAATTCAAAATCACCCGCGGTGCCACCCTGATTCACGGTCTGACCCGTGCACTTGGCGGAATACCTTCATATTCCCGGCAACTGACGTATGCCCTCACGTCACAGAATACTTGATACCCGAAAGTATCTTTCCCTGTGCCCTCTGCGGTCCATTTGATAAACTGCCTCTCGACCCGGCTCTCACCCTCCCGGACTCTCTGTGCGCGCATGAATATCTTTATCTCCGCTTCAACGGTTTAGTGGTTTAGTGGTTTACTCAATTAAACTTTTTCTATAAAATAGCACAGCTTTTCTGATATGTCAATACAAATGTTGAAAAAAATATCATTTTGTTCTATAATTGTATAAAAGTAATTGTTATAAATATCACATAAGAAAGGAGTTTCACCAGAAAAACACTATGGCTGAAAGAAATACAAACACCTGGCTGGATACCCCCGATCCACAGGTTTTTATCAAAAATTCCGCAAAATTTAATGATCTGATGATGATGTATCGATGTACGGTCCGTGAGGTACGTACCAAGCTGGAAGTCCTCAACGATGAATTTTCATTGGAATATAAACGTAACCCGATCTCCTTCATCAAGACAAGGATCAAAAAGCCGGAAAGCATTTACAAAAAGCTCAAAAGGCTCGGCTATGAGTTTACTGCGGAGAATATTCAGAATCAACTGAATGACGTGGCAGGTATCCGTGTTGTCTGTGCTTTTATCGATGATATCTACACCATTGCAGACCTGATCACCAGGCAGGATGACATTACCGTCATTCAGGTAAAGGACTATATCAAAAAGTCCAAAACCAAACGGCTACCGCAGTTATCACATGATTGTGGAAATCCCCGTATTCTTCTCCAAGGGAAAAAATCTCCCAATGCGTGCAGAGATCCAGATCCGTACCAACGGTATGGATTTCTGGCTACTCTGGAAGCATCAGCTGCGTTACAAGCAGAATATCGAAGAAAT
>ENA-OQBD01000270-OQBD01000270.1-human-gut-metagenome-genome-assembly--contig:-NODE-270-length-29054-cov-4.421267_pt1 | contig 29054 bp, 23 predicted proteins | sample MGYA00242742_ERZ504543 | MGnify/ENA primary metagenome ERZ504543 (study PRJEB26092, sample SAMD00036239) | human gut metagenome | host: Homo sapiens | study: EMG produced TPA metagenomics assembly of...
TGCATTTTTTTATTTGGGTAGCCCCTGCTTTGTGCAGGGTATCCGGCGGCTCAGTTTGAAAACGGGTCAGTCTTAAAATTTGGACCACTGACCTAAAACTGACGGATTCATGAAGGATTGTGCTTTAAATTCTTCATAATAAACAACTGTAAGCAAGCGGATTAGACACTTATGAAGGATTTGAATCAAAATAAATCTGGATAGTCTTGTACAGGGGGGGCTGAATCAACAGAAGGGTCAGTCCGAAACATAAGACAACGGGACAGATCCAACTTATTCATCGACTCCGCCCCGTTCTATGTCAGAATACCATAAAAAGAATATGATTATTCAATCTCTCCAAAAAGCTCAGCCAGTTTATTTGCCAAAGCCTCACCACGAAGATTTTCTCCTACCATGACCCCTTGGGCATCTATCAAATACATAGTAGGAACAAATTTCACTTTATATATATCAGCAATACCTTCAGTATCCAAAAAATTAGGCCACTGAAGTTGTTCTTCTTTCAGCGCTTTTGTCCATTCCGCCTCTTTTTTATCAATAGAGATACTTACAATCTGGAAACCCCTGTCTGCATATTGCGTATAGAGTTTTTTCAAATTAGGAATCTCCTTACGGCAAGGATTACACCATGATGCCCAAAAATCAATAAGGACATACTTCTTACCTTGGCACAAATCGGTTAAAGTTACCGATTTCCCATCTTGTGACTTGGCTGTAAAGACAGGCACTTTAGAACCGATCTGACTATCAGGAGCCACACTCTCTTTCACCATTTTTCCATAGCGGGAATGTTTAGCCTCTTCTGACAAGGCATCATACCACGGTTTCTGCTCTTCGGTAAGATAAGAAAACAAACTGATCATCATCAGAGGCCCCCAATAAGACTCTTTATTGTCCATAACTAATTTATAGTAAGTGGCATCTACCGTAGCAAAGAACAAACTATCGGCCACGGCAGATGCTTTGTAAGCTTCCGTAGCAACGACAGAATCCATCAAGATCTTATCTTTGGCAACTCTCGCTTTACCATAGGCAACACGGATATCCTTAAACTTCTCGTTATTCGTCACATAAATAGAATCCAAGGCATCACGTGTGCTCAATAATTTTACATATTTGTCCGTCAAAGGAGATCCCGTCACTGAAACCTGTGAAAAATTATAATTCACGGTTCCATTAAGGTTTTCAGAAGTCACCTTACCCTCCACGCTTATACTGCCATTCTCCAACATCAGAGGCATGGAACCGTATGCATCTTTCACCATCAACCGTACAGCCAGAGGTTCATCCGCCACCCCTTTAAATATAAATTTTCCATCTACAACAGTAGTGTCCGCCACCGGTTTTTCATGACCATGACTTACAGGAAATAGCTGTACATGGGATCCGTCAGGAATTCCATCAATTGCAGCTGTCAGTGTGTACCCCGTTACCGACTGCCGGGTACAAGATGCCATCATCACCAAAACAACGGCGAATGTTGCTAATAAATACATCAATTTCATAAAGTCTGTTTTTATAGGTTATTTAGATACATTTTGAGTGATAGTTCCATTACCCGGATTCTGAACGGCACCTGCCGGGAAAGGCATAATCCAAAGATGTGAAGCCGGGGTTAATGTATAAGTCTGCCCTTCCCATGTTTTGGATAGTGCACGTGCAAAAGTACCTTCGGCATTAAACCTCCGGGCATCAGCGAATGGCACAATAGTGAAAATCAATTCATTGTCTTTCGTACGTCGGATCAAGTCAATGGCTTCTGTCAAAGTTGAAGCCTGCAAGGGTTGATATATCTCCGGCAGAATACGGGTCTTACGTACCTTGTTCAACACATCCATAGCAGCAGAGAAATCATTACCTGTGACCTGACGTGCCAAACATTCGGCCTTGATGAGATATACCTCGCAAGTGGTCAGACCAGCCCCGTTGAAATATCCTTTGGCCAAACCCTTGATAGTAAGTATCCTGATTTACCGTACGCAGTTTCCAGCGGGAAAGAAAACGCGCATCCCCTCCCTCGAAACTCTCCGCACGTTCCACCGGAATATTAAGTTCGCTGGTAGCATAGTTAGGGTTACCCTCTCCACAACGGAAATAGTAATTCTCCACATAATCATACCCTGTCGCTGACGGTAACGACGGATAACTGTCTTCTTTTGTAATAGCTTCCTTATGCCTGTTGTAATAAGATATCCAATCATACAGAGTATCATTCTGTTCCAAAGCCATATCCGCGTATTTCAGCGCTTCTTCATAATTCGCCATTTGCAAATAGACCCGTGCCAAGAAGGCATAGGCTGCTCCCAAATTGGGATGGATAACAGTTCTTGACTGTTGGGGTAATCCTTGTTGTATGGCTTCTTTTACATCTTTAATCATGAAATCATAGATTTCTTGAATAGTGACCTGCTTGTGAGGAGCATTAATATCGGCACTGGTTATCAAAGGTACACTCAGTTTAGTACCGGCAGTTGCAGACACATAGGTATCAGCATAATAATTGGCCAGTATGTAATAGCTCATAGCGCGAATCACTTTGGCATAAGCCATTACCTCATTGCGTTCGGAATCAGTCGCTTCGGTTGCAACGGGAACATGCTCCAGCAAGAGATTACAAGTGGAAATAGCCATATAACTACGGTAATAAGTCCCTTCGTCCTGATTGTTCAGTACAATTCTGTCCGCTGTTTCATTCCACAGATAATTGGCACTCGTAAGGGTAACGCTAGTCAGACTGCTTTGTCCTACAAATTTATCATTCAACAGATAAAGACTATTCGTTACAGGAATATAGCCAATGGTATATTCATCTCGCAGCAATGCTTCAAAATCAGCCAAGGTAGTAGGAATTTTGTTCCCTTTGGGAACAATATCCAAATAATCATTACAAGAAGTCAGATTTATCCACCCCAACACTGTCATTATCATAAATAGTATCTTTTTCATATTGCTCTCATTTAAAAGTTCAAATTGACATTACACAAATAATTTGGTTTACTATATCCCCCAAGCATCCATTTCACATCACGACTTTTAGCCAAAGTGAACACATTTTCCATACCTAGCATGATACGTGCATTTTTTACATAAAACTTCTGACATACACTTGCAGGAACATGATAAGTAACAGAGAGATTCTTCAAGCGCCAGTTATCGGCATCAAGTACATGAATGGAAGCCTTGCTATAAAGATCGGATGAGTAAGAATTATAATCCTTGCTTTCTGACGGAACATAGCGTGGTACATCGGTATATGCCTCATCACCAGGCTGACGCCAACGTTTACTCACATCCTTACTTGTCACTCCTAATCCCGGATAGGCTATATTGGTATTCCGCATTTTGTGCCCCCCTTCAAAAAGCAGTTGAGCAGCCAGTTCCCAATTCTTATAACGGAGATTGGTATTAATAGCCCCACTATAAACCGGAACAGAAGTTCCTAAATACACAGCATCCTCCACTTTTTGCGGTGAACTGCTTACATGGATATTTCCTTCCGAGTCATACACCTGAGGCTGCCCTTTACTATCCAGCCCTGCCCACAGATATCCATAAATGGCATTATAAGGCACTCCAACACGGGGATAGGCGGCAGGATAATCGAACTGAAGAAAAATAGCAGGTGCTTTTACATTGACATAAGTCACTTTATTCTTATTGTATCCCAGCACACCACCTACGTTCCAATTCCAATCTTTTCCCATAATGACATCACCGGAAAGAGTCAACTCGAATCCACGGTTTCTCATTTTACCATTATTCATGGTATAAGTAGAAAAACCAAAACCTTCGGTAGGTACTCCATTGGTATTGGCTAACAAATCCACGCCCGACTTATTATAATATTCAATAGAACCGTTCAATCGATTTCTAAACATAGAGAAATCTACACCAATATTAGCTGTAGTTGTCTTTTCCCACCGCAAATCAGGATTAGGACGGTTGCTGATAGTCCCTTGTATGCCGCCCACATGGGTATTATTATTATAATAAGCCGTCATATAAGGAGCAGAATTCTTGGCGATGTTACCACCGATACCATAACTGAAACGCAGTTTCATCATATTTATAAATGAAACTTTAAAAAAAGATTCTTTGTCCAGATTCCAACCAGCACCTACCGACCAGATAGGTTTCTTCTGATACTTGGAACCAGTAGCAAACAAATTGGTACGATCCCAACGAATGCTTCCTGTCACCATATATTTACCATCATACGTGTAAGCTGCATTCCCATAAAAAGAAACAAAACGATTTACCAGTTCATAGATATTGGAGATATCATTTTTATTGAATGATACATAGTTTCCCAAAACTCCGGTATAAGTATTACTCAGCACCCGTTCATCAATAAGATCATAAGTTAGTAAAGCCGGATCATAATTATAATATTTCCGATTATTGTATTCCGTCTTATTTTCACGTACTTCCATACCAAACAAAGCGGTCACATCATGTTTTTCTGCAAATGTCTTGTTAAAATCCAATTGCTGACGGAAATTATAAGCACGGATACTATTAGTCCCCGTTGTATAAATATTGCCATAAGGAAGATTATAAGTAGCCTGGCCACTCCCACTTGCATCAGTAGCAAATGTATTTACTTTATTACGTACAGCATAGCTTTCCTTATCTTGCAATTGGCTTGTCTTATATTCCCCTACTTCATATTGGAACGAAGCAGTGTATCTCAACCAGTCTGTGAATTTAAAATTAAGTCTCGCAAAAGTACGATTACTAAAATTCTTACTCTTCGACAAGTTTCTTCCCAATTCGTCCAAAGGGGTAATATCCATACTATACAATCCGTAAGAAGAAATAATTTCCTGTTGTGACTTACTGTACCGGTCCGCAGCCGTGTTAGTATAGTAGCTTCCATCGCCATTCAACAACGAACTATAAGGAACATAATTATATCCGGGTGAGGTCAGATTATAACTCTGCGTTGTACCATCTCCATAATTCAGATACGTTCCCAAATCCAGACTCAGCCATGAAGTAAGCCGGGTAGTATTCTGCAAATTCAATCCGAAACTCTCGCTGTCAGTATATTTATCTTCTTCCCGGTTATTCCTGTAAGACAGCGAAGCATTAAATGTATTTTTTTCCGTTCCACGCCCGATATTCAAGTTATATTGTTGCGAAAACGGATTTCGTTTACCATATTTCTTCACATCATCATAATAACGGAATCCCTGTGAAGCCAGTTCATGTAGCGTCTGCTCCATTTGTGCTTCGCTGATCGCACCTGTATGATGTTTTAAAATAGCCTGTACCCCCAAACAGGAATACATGGATGCATTGTCCAACAAATTCTGTGCATATTGGGATGCTCCCTCTCCTTGAAGATTAGGATTCATGGCCGCCCACTCCTTTTCCATCTCTATCATGTTAGCCGTACCGGCCAAGTGACCGGTATAAAAATTATAAGGGCGTACTGTCAATGTCGCTGAAAATGATACATTCAGCTGATTCTTTCCGGCTTTTTTAGTAGTGATGACTACTACACCATTAGCAGCACGAGCACCATAGATAGACGTAGCCGCGGCATCTTTTAATACCGTAATATTCTCTATATCCTCTATATTCAAATCAGGCACATTTTCGACCCAGTTGCCCAGTCCGTCAGAAATAGTTTTCTCTACCGGAAACCCATCAATCACATACAGAGGAGTAGTAAGTCCGTTCATCGAAGTCACACCACGTATCTTACCGTCACTATAACCTGCTATTCTTCCCTCCATCAATGAGCTGACACTACTTAACCGTTGAGTTTCCAACTTTTTCGAATCTACTTTCGCAAATGAACCGGTAGCCCGTTCCCTGGAGATAGTCTGATATCCGGTTACCACCACCTCGTCCAGCAGTTCGGAGGCCGGCTCCAAGACAATTCTGTAACTGTTCGCACTTGTCAATCTTACTTTCTTTGATTCATAGCCCAAGTAAGAGATTTCTATCTCTTTCGCTGTGCGGAGCAGGGTCAGCCGGAAGTGCCCGTTCATATCGGTTATGACAGCAGCCAGTTCCTCCCCTTTCGTCTGGCTCACCTGACGGATGTGAGCGGCAGGCAGGGGATCTCCATTCTCATCTACAACTATACCGCTGATCATCCGGTCTGTTTGTGCATATGCCATTGTTCCACACAAAAACAATGCAACGAAAAACATCGCCAGTCGAAGTAGCTTTCCGTGGTAATCTGAATGTTTCATACTTTTTATAGATTTAATATTAATACTGTTTATAATCACTTTTAAGTCCCGTTTTATTGTTAAAACAGTTTTGCAGCTTATATTGCGTCGATAGCAAATTAATGCATAAAGTTTTAAATTATAGCAAAAACAGGTTGTCCAAATACAGCAATTGCCGCATTTGGATAAATTTATGATAGCAAATTAATAGATTATCTATTTTTATGCAATTCCTGCACTTTGTTTCTATACTGGGCGGGAGTCATACCAGTAGCCGCCTGAAACTGGCTATAAAAAGTAGTCATGGAATTAAAGCCCAATTCAGCTGAAATCGCCTTTAGCGGAGTTTGGTTATCAGGATCGGAAAGTGAACGGACTGCCTCTTTTGTGCGGAAACCATTTACAAATTGAGTAAAAGTCTGCTTGGTCTGCTCATTAATAATTTGAGAGAGATAAGTACGATTAGTTCCCAACATTTCCGCTACTTTCTCTTTGGTCAGCAAATTGTCTGTAAATACCTTCTCCTCCCACAACAGCGTTTCCAAACGCAGAAATAAATCCTGCTTCTTTTCATCTGTCAACGAGGATGAAGCATATTTCTCAGGTTGCGGCAAAGAAGTTTTCGTCGAGTCCGTAAGATATTCTTGTAAAAGAGCGGACTGGCGGCCTATCTCTGCAAACTGCTCATCTATCTTGTTCTGCAATTGCTGTTCACGCCGGATAGCGTCCTGATTTTGCTTCACAATGGTAAGGTACAGCTTATTTTTTCTGTAATATAAGTAATATAGTAAAGAGGCAGCTATGAAGATACAGATAAATCCGGCTATAAGCAATTGCATCTTATTTTCCTTTTCCAATAATTCCAGACGGTTTTGTTTTATCTCGTTTTCCTGCCGTTCCATATCGTATTTTGCACGTATCTCCCCCACAGCACGTTCCTTTTCCGCATTATATAAGCTATCTGTTTCCAGCTGATAGAGCTTATGATACTTCAACGCCTCTACCAGCATACCATCTTCTTCATAACATCGGGATAAAGCCTTCAACAGGTCACTTCGATAGATGGCATTAGCCTGTTGGTAAGACAGTTCTATTCCGGCTTTCAGCATCCGGACAGCCCGGTCATACTGGTGATGCTCCATTAAAATTTCGGCATAGCCCAAATAAGAATTCATCACTGAAGAAATATTTCCCTGTTCTTTCAAATCCAAAGCCTTCCGGAAAAAAACCAGCGCTTCATCATCTTTATTCAATTTATGCAGAATATATCCATAAAGATTGTAAACGTTTGATTGATCATAAAAGTCATTCTGCACCATGGTGAACTCCGCCTCCTGAATATATTTCAATGCTGTATTATAGTCACTCTTCAAATAATACATATAAGCGGTATTGGTTGAACCACTATAAATCAGATAAGGATCTTTCCGTTCATGTCCCAGTTCATAACATTCAAGAGCATATTTCAATCCTGTGCTATCATTTTTCAAATAATAAATACCGGCAATATTAGAAAGCAAAATGGAATAGAGCCTGTCATAATGACAACGTCTTGCAGCTTCAACTCCTTTGAAGAAATAGGTAAGTGAACGATAATAGTCTTTTTGGACATTCGATGCATAAAGTCCCAGCCCATTATATACGGAACATAAGGCGGAATCATTTTTATTACTTTCACCTATCAGCCTGGCCTGCCCTAAATGACTATAAGCCTCCTTTACATTTCCCTTCATCATATGGGCCTGCCCCAGACAAATATGAGAATAAATTACAGCGCCATTGTAATCCCGTTCATTATAACCCATCTCAAACAATTGTCGACCATAAAAGATAGCCTGATCATAATCTGCTTTATTCAGATAGAGAAAACTAACTTTCCGAAGCGCGTCTTTATCTTTAGGATACTTTTTCAGATACTCCAACTGTACATTAATGGCATTATTTATGTCTTCTTGCGCCTCTGAGACAACGGGCAAGAGTCCCAATAACATCACAACCATCCACAGTTTGAACATCTTCATTCCCGTCATCCTCCCTTTTCTTCTTTCCGCATACTGAACTCACAGCCACAATATTGCTGATTATAAAAATTATATTCCTTAATGATAGCAATGCGACGCTCACTCAATCCACCTTTACGCCAGTTCTGTTCCCAATAAGTGACATCCGGATAAGGAGCCGTAGCATATCGGCCCGCTTCCTCTATCTGTTCCAAACTTTTCCAACGGCTGGAAGCAAGCGTAGTAGTGATAACCGGGAATCCATGTTCGTGGGCATAACGTGCGGTTTCCTGCAGTCGCATCTTGAAACAACGCAAGCAACGGCCTCCTCTTTCAGGCTCTTGCTCCATTCCTGCCATTCGACAACGCCAGGCATCATGATCATAATCGGCATCTATAATTTCCAATCCCAAGGACTGGGCATACCGCGTACATTCGTCCTTGCGGATAATGTATTCCTCCAACGGATAAATATTGGGATTACAATAATAGATAACCGGAGTGACACCATGCTGCATCAAGCACTCTATGATGGCTGATGAACAAGGAGCACAACAAGTATGAAGCAACACTTTGTCGGCTCCTCCCGGAACTTCAAGCTGGCAATTTCTTTTTCATACGGCAAATTTAATAGATATTTGCCATACTGACCAACGGTTCGTATAATTTTTCTATATCCTGCGCATCCATTTCTATCTCCACTTGATCACCGGGAACCAGGGTTTGCCCCTGAGGAAGTAAGTTTTTACGATTCCGGTGTATACTACGAATGATACAATGATTAGGTAAAGCCAATGTATCCACTTCCTTTCCGTCAAAATAAGACCCATCCATTATCTCGACAAAAAGATGATAGCGGGCACCAGCCTCTTCGGAAGACTCCGGATTATGGCTACGGAACATCCTGTCATACAGCAATACATTGTAAGGTTTTATCTGTAACAATTCGGTGAAATAATAAGTCAACCCACCTACCACGATGGAAGGATAGAACACCTCGAAATGACCGGTAATCTCCGTTATCAGAACAATGGCAGTCAAAGGGGTACGCACCACAGCCACCAAAAAAGCCACCATCCCGATCAGCATCATATAACTCACATTCTCATACCCTATCCATCCGCGCTGTACCAATACCAACCCGAAGATTTGTCCCAATAATCCTCCCGTAACCAAGGTAGGAATGAAACTTCCTCCCGGCAAACCCGAAGAAAGAGAAAACAGCGTAAAAACAAAATGAATAAGCATCATGATAGTAAGCCACCGGATATCATGAGTTCCATTCATTCCCTGCATCATCAAAAACTGCTCTCCGCCACCTGTCAGATTCGTCTCTGTTAACGATATGGCATAAGCTATGATCAATAAATACAACATCTTGACAGGAATGGAGAGTTTCATGGCAGGTATCCTTTCTTGAAAGAAAGGAACGATGAGCGAATAAAACTTTGCAATGACAGCCATAAGGGCGGCAAAGATAATATAAAGCTCTACCTGACGGATAAAAGATAAACCGGGAACGACCGCACTAATCAGATGATAAGGAGTCGTGGGGAACATCCAACTAGCCACTCCTCCGGCTACCACGCCGGCCAACAAGGTAGTAATGGCGGTTTTAGGCGCATCAAAACGCTCGATGGATTCTATTACCAGCAAAGAAGAAGACAACGGAGCGGCAAAAGCGGCAGACAAGCCCGCACCGGCTCCGGCAGCCAGCAATTGTTTCCGTTCCCCTCTCAGGATATGTCCCCAACGGGAAATAAGTGTTCCTATATAAGACCCTATCTGAACAGACGGCCCCTCGCGTCCCAAGGACAGCCCCGCACTGAGAGCCAACACACCTCCGCAGAATTTGGCCACCAGTTCCTTAAAAGGATGCTCATAACGGATACGACCGTTATTGGCCGCACGTGTCTGAGGAATACCGCCTCCGGCTATCAATGGCATACGTTTTACCAAAGAAGCGACAAAGATCAGAATCCCCCATAAGATAAAAACCAACAATACATGCCAATACCACGGATAATGCGCCGTGAAAAAAGTTTTCCGCACATCAAAGAAATACCAGAGAAGATAGTGATAAGGCACAGCAACCAGTCCCGTAAGCAGCCCCACGAATATGCTCACGAAATACAGACGGGCATCAATCAGCTTCAGTTTCCATATTTGCCATTTGCGCAGATTGCTCCACTCCTTCCACTTGTTTTTCCATTTCTCCAGTTTCATATCCGGAATAAACAAATGGAAAAGAGAAGGGTTTATTTAAACAATGGCTTTAATAGTTCCGGTATTTCTATTTCATTTGCTTTCAGCGCTTCCAAACATTCACGTCCTTTATCGGATAAAGTAAAATGCATCTGCCGTTTATCCTTATCCCCCAAATTACGGACGATTAATTCTTTCTCTTCAATGGAACGGATGACTTTAGAGGTATGCGAAGCAGACAGACCTGTGTTTTCCGATATCACACTGGCTGTCAGCGTATCTCCGCCAATGCAACAAAGTGCCATTGCCTCATTCAATGACACTCCATATTGCTCCATCAAGCGGGTTTCAAGTTCAGAGAGAGCCTTGAACAGCTCTCTCATGACACATATTGATTTTATTTTCTCCATGCAAATTTAAATAAACAAGTTTACATTCGCCTGTTCGGCACGGTTCATATAGGTTGCCACTCCGCCAATAGTCACATGATCCAGCAATTCCTCACGTTTCACACCCATTACATCCATCGACATCTGGCAAGCTATAAATTCCACTCCGTTCTGAATGGCTTGAGTACGCAGAGATTCCAGTGAGTCGATATTTTTCTTATTCATGATATATCGCATCATCCTGGCTCCCATTCCACCCATATTCATTTTAGACAATCTCAGCTTTAAAGAACTGGAAGGCAGCATCATGCCGAACATCTTCCCCCAGATATCTTTCTTCACCGCAGGCTTGTCCAATCTTTTGATAGCATTCAGCCCCCAGAAAGTAAAGAAGATGGTCACCTTCTTTCCCGTAGCCGCCGCACCGTTTGCGAGTACAAAAGTAGCTAAAACTTTGTCCAGGTCGTCACTGAACAGAATAAAAGTTTTCCCTTTATCCTCCCGGCAAACCTCCGAGGAAGAAGATTGCGGAGTACTTTTCTCAACAATTACCTCATACTTTCCTGCTCCTGACTTTACTGAGACAAAACGGTTCCCGGTAGTCTGGCACCATGCTTCGGCATCGCGGGGGAAACCGGCATCCGTAGCGACAATCTCCAGACGTTCGCCGTCCGCCAGTTCTTCCATACTCTTCTTCAGCTTCATGATAGGACCGGGACAAGATATGCCACAAGCATCCACTTTTATTGCTTTCATAGAAGGAATGACGGAAGAGGCAATAGTATAAGCTTCAGCAGAATCTTTACTGTGTTCAGAATGATCAACTTTTGAAGAATCAGAACTTGAAGATCCGGAATTTGAGAACTCCTTCGGCTTGGGCAGAGGAGCCGTTGCCGCTTTATACAGTTTCAAACCTCCTATTAAATTCCTTACTTCCCCAAAGCCATTCTGTAACAATATATTAGAAGCCAGATACCCTCTCAACCCCACTCCACAATACAAATAGACCGGCTTATCCTGAGGAATCTCTTTCATCCTTTCGCGCATATCATCCAAAGGAATATTGACAGCCCCCTTCAAAGCACCGAGTGCAAATTCATCGGGAGTACGGACATCAACCAACGTAACTTTACTCAAATCGGCAGCCTGCAACTCGCGCCAATAAAGAGGCTTCATCTTTCCGCTCAGTATATTTCCGGCTACATATCCGGCTACTGCTACAGGATCTTTTGCCGAAGAGAAAGGAGGAGCGTATGCCTGCTCCAAAGCCATCAAGTCATATACAGTTCCGTTATGCTTAATCACTTGCGAGAATTCGTCAATACGTTTGTCCACTCCGTTATACCCCACAATCTGCGCTCCAAGTAATTTCCCGTTCACAGGAGAGAAGGTTATTTTAATGGACATCTGTAAAGCATCGGGATAATATCCCGCATGGGAACCGGAATGGATGGTTGCCGACAAATAATCAATGCCTGCCTGTTTCAACCGCTTTGCCGGAAGGCCTGAAGCAGCGACAGTCATATCAAAAATTTTGGCAATGGAAGTACCGACAGCCCCTTCGTATGTAACCTTATTTCCAAAAACCATGTTATCTGCCACAATACGCGCCTGACGGTTGGCCGGACCAGCCAGATAATTCAACCACGGTCTATCAGTCAGCGGATGACGGAACTCGATAGCGTCGCCCACCGCATAAATATGCTCGTCGGAAGTCTGCAAGTAATCGTTCACCTTAATGCCGCGCATCTCCCCTATCTCCAGTCCGGCCTCTGTCGCCAATGAGGTATTTGGACGTACCCCGATGGATAACAACACCATATCGGCAGGCAGCCTTTCGCCCGATTTAAAAATAACCTCCAGTCCGTTGACCGTGCGCTCGAAAGAAGCCACCGCCTTTTCCAGGTAGAGATGCACTCCTTTCTGCAACAAATGCTCGTGCACCAAAGAAGCCATAGAGAAATCAATAGGAGCCATGACTTGATTTGCCATCTCTACAACCGCCACTTCCGCACCGGCTTCCTGCAGATTCTCCGCCATCTCCAACCCGATGAATCCGGCCCCGATGATTACCGCCCGTTTCACCTTATGCTGCTGCAAGTAACTCTTGATAGCATCGGTATCATTCACATTACGTAGGGTAAAAATTCCTTCATTATCAATGCCCGGCAAGGGAGGACGAACAGGCGACGCACCCGGAGAAAGCAATAATTTGTCATAACTCTCCGTATAAGTTTTCCCGTCGGAAGTACGAATATCCACTGTCTTATCGGCAGAATGGATGGCTATTACCTCGGACCGGGTACGCACATCTATGTTAAAACGTTTCCCGAAAGCCTCCGGAGTCTGTACAAACAATTTTTCCCGCTCCGCAATCACACCTCCTATATAATAAGGCAGACCACAATTGGCATACGAAATGTATTCTCCCTTCTCGAACAAAATGATTTCCGCCTGTTCCGTGTTTCTTCTGATACGCGCGGCAGCAGTTGCACCTCCTGCTACGCCTCCTATTACTATATACTTCATAATCGAACTATTTTATTTGATTTAATATTTTCCAATGGAAATTTTATGCAAACATACATGATATTTCTTATAATAAAAAGTTTCCTATGGAAAATATTATCAAGTTAACTCTTTTTAAGGAGAAAGAACATTCCAGGTATTAAATAGACAATCTCTATTGTTGTTTGATATTTTATTCCCTACCTTCGCAATAAATTTCAAAATAAATAAGAAATTGAATCGAACAGACGCACATCATGTTATCTAAAATAGACTTGACGCAGGGAGGCATCACCGGCACTCTGCTACGTTTTACCTTACCTATGATTATAGGCTCACTGCTACAACAGTGTTACAACATAGCCGACACGCTGATTGTAGGACAATGTATAGGTTCCGGCGCATTGGCCGCCGTCGGTTCCGCCTACACGCTGATGGTTTTCCTTATTTCCATCCTGCTGGGATTGTCCATGGGAAGCGGAACCGTTTTTTCCTTGCAATATGGAGCCGGACGGACGGATTCCCTACGCCGTAGCATCTATGTATCCGTCCTGCTGATCGGCACAGTAACATTGATTCTAAATATAGCGGTTTTCGTCTGGATTCATCCTATCCTCAGGATATTGCAGATTCCCAAAGATATTTATGGCATGATGTATGATTACTTGTGGATTATCTTTTGGGGAATCGGCTTTACCTTTATCTATAATTTCTATGCGGCATTGCTGCGTGCCATAGGAGATGCCGTCACTCCTCTTTGGTTTCTGGCGGTTTCCGTTGTACTGAACATCGGGCTGGATTTGTTCTTTATCTTGCAGTTGGATTGGGGAATCAAGGGAGCAGCCATCGCCACGGTAGCCGCACAGGGAGTATCCGCTTTGGGAATTATGGGATATGCCTACGTGAAATACCCCGAACTGAGATTACACCGCAACGACCTGCATTTCGACCGTCACTGCCTGAAAGAGATCACTTCGTTCTCCGCACTGACCTGTGTACAACAATCGGTAATGAATCTGGGCATTCTCATGGTACAAGGATTGGTCAACAGTTTTGGCACTGTAGTCATGGCCGCCTTTGCGGCAGCAATAAAAATAGACTCGTTTGCCTATATGCCGGTACAGGAATTCGGAAATGCCTTTTCCACCTTTATTGCCCAAAAACTTCGGAGCGAGAAAAGAGGAACGGATCCGCAAAGGAGTGAAAAGTGCCTTGATTACCACCGTTCTCTTCTCTCTGGTCATTTCCATTCTGGTCTTTTTATTCGCCAAACCATTGATGCTGATTTTTGTCCGCCCCCACGAAACGGAAATTCTGAACATCGGTATCAGTTATTTACGCATCGAGGGAGCGTTTTATTGCGGAATCGGGATTTTGTTCCTGTTATACGGATATTATCGTGCCATCCGTATGCCGGGAATGTCCGTAGTGCTCACAGTGGTATCGTTGGGAACCCGTGTAGCCCTTTCCTATTGGCTTGCCGGCATTCCTGCCATCGGGGTCATCGGAATCTGGTGGTCTATTCCTATCGGATGGTTTATAGCGGACGTCATCGGCATCATATATTATAAGTATCGAAAAAGCTCCCAAACAATTGAATTTAAATAAATGTTTTTGTTAGTAAAAGACATACATACAACACCTTTTCATCTAAAATTTATGTATTTTTGTAGCCCTATAGAAAAAGAACAGACATACAAATGATGGAAGAAACAACCTGCAAACCTGATTATTCGAATTCGATGGCGGAACATCTGGGTATCCGGTTTCTACCCTCCACCGAGGATGCGGTACATGCCGAAATGCCTGTAGACCATCGTACTTCACAACCCTTTGGTATGTTGAACGGCGGCGCGTCACTGGCTCTGGCCGAGATTGTGGCAGGGCATGGCTCTACGTCGCTATGCCGGGAAGGCGAATATGCCTGCGGAGTACAAGTAAGTGGAAATCATCTGTCGGCCGTGCCCGTCGGAGGCAAAGTATTCGCCACCGGCAAACTGATTCACCGCGGCAGATCCTCGCATATATGGAATATAGATATCACCACTCCACAAGGACAACTGGTTTCTACTGTTCGTGTCGTTAATTTCATACTGAAAAAGAAATGAATCTACCAGATATACATACGCAAAAATTATTGGATTGCCTGACACACAGCCGCCTCGGTTTCGCCCTCTACCGGTTACCTTGGACAGACGAATGCTACCTGGTATTGCAAACCTCGGGCGATGTGGAACAATTAGCGGACATTCAGGAACTGAATGGAAAGAAAGGATTTGTCATGGCTCCTTTCCGGATATCGGAGGAACATCCCTTGGTACTTATCCGTCCGGATGTCACCGCATACGACTGGAGCGAAATCAGCGAAGCACTGTCTTCACTGGAATGTGCGGATGCCCTGCTCACCTGCAAAAGCCGGCAGAGTGAACTCTCCCCTTTTGTTTCCGAAGAAACGGATAAAGAACAATATACCCGCGCATTCGGGCGTTTCATCACTCCCTTACAAGAGAAGCGGTTCCAGAAACTGGTTCTGTCACGTTCTTCCGCCAGACATATCGGAGATGATTTTTCACCACTCGGCGCTTTTGTCCGGGCCTGCAACAACTATCCGCGCATGATGATTTACCTATGCCACACCCCTGCTTCCGGAACCTGGCTGGGCAGCACACCGGAAATCTTATTAAGCGGACACGGCAAAGAATGGCACACCGTGGCCCTGGCCGGTACCATGCCGATGCAGAACGAAGTGATGCCGACAGACTGGGACAAGAAGAACCGGGAAGAGCAGGGCTATGTGGCTGATTACATCCGCCGGATCGCCAAAAGATTCGGCAACAAGATGACGGAAAAAGGTCCTTATACCGCCCGTGCCGGACAATTGGTACACCTCAAGACCGATTTTTATTTCTTGTTGAAAAATACAGACCATATAGGCGATTTATTGCAAGAACTCCATCCCACTCCCGCCGTCTGCGGCCTGCCCAAAGAGGAGGCTTTCCGGTTTATTCCGGACAATGAAGGGTACGACCGCAGTTATTATTCCGGATTCACCGGCTGGCTGGACACAGAGGGGCATACCGATATCTACGTCAATCTGCGCTGCATGGAAATAAAGCCGGGTGAAGCCATCCTGTATGCAGGAGGAGGAATACTGGCTTCCTCGGAAGTAGAATCGGAATGGATGGAAACGGGAGACAAGATGAATACGATGCGGAGCATCCTTCATCCTGACTTTATAAATAAATAAATGGAAACAATTAAAGTAGAAGAATAATGTATTCAGACAAAAAGAACATACTTCAGTTGGTGGCACTTCTCAAAGCGCACGGTGTGCGGAAAATAGTGCTTTGTCCCGGCAGCCGTAATGCTGCCATCGTACATACTCTGGCCAATATAGAGGACTTCACTTGTTATTCTGTAACCGATGAACGCAGTGCCGGTTTTTTTGCCATCGGCCTATCTTTACAAGGGGGAGGCCCTGCCGCAGTATGCTGCACTTCCGGTTCGGCCCTGCTGAACCTGCACCCTGCCGTAGCCGAAGCCTTTTACCAACAAGTACCTCTGATTGTCATTTCCGCCGACCGCCCCGCTGCCTGGATAGGACAAATGGACGGACAAACCCTGCCCCAGCCCCATGTGTTCGGAACGTTAGTCAAGATGTCTGTCAACCTGCCCGAAGTACATACTGAGGAAGACGAATGGTTTTGCAACCGCCTTATCAACGAAGCCATACTGGAAACCACCCACCACGGCAAAGGGCCTGTACATATCAATGTACCCATTTCCGAACCCATTTACCGCTTCACCGCCAAAACACTTCCCGAGGCACGTGTCATCACCCGTTATCAGGGACTGAGCGTGTACGACCGTGACTATAAGGAACTGATCGAACGGCTGAACAAGTACAACAAGCGCATGGTCGTGGTAGGCCAGATGAATCTGATTTACCTGTTCGAGAAAAAATATGTGAAACCGCTTTATAAACATTTCGCCTGGCTGACGGAACATCTGGGCAACCAGACCATCCCCGGCATTCCTATCAAGAATTTCGACGCCGCCGTTTATTCCATGACACCGGAACGCCAGGAAGACATGGCCCCCGAAATACTGATTACCTACGGCGGACACATCGTATCCAAACAATTGAAGAAATACCTGCGCAATCATCCCCCGCGCGAACACTGGCATGTTGCCGCCGACGGGAAGATAGCCGATTTATACGGTTGCCTGACCACCGTCATCGAGATGGATCCGTTTGAGTTCTTGGAAAAAATAGCTTTCCTGCTGGACAACAAACCTACCCATTATCCGCTGATGTGGGAAAACTATTGCAAAACCATTCCGATGCCGGACCTTGCTTATTCCGAAATCTCCGTTATCGGAAAACTCATCCGGGCACTGCCCGAACCCTGTGCCCTGCATCTGGCAAACAGCTCCACCGTGCGCTATGCACAGTTATTTACAGTTCCTCCCCAGGTGGAAATCTGTTGCAACCGGGGAGTGAACGGCATAGAAGGCTCCCTGTCCACCGCCATCGGTTATGCCGCCGCTTCCAGCAAGCTGAATTTCATCATCATAGGCGACTTGAGCTTCTTCTATGACATGAACGCACTGTGGAATCAAAATTACGGTGCCAACATCCGCATCCTGTTACTGAATAACGAAGGAGGAGAAATATTCCACACCCTGCCTGGAATGGACAAATCAAGCCGTTCCAGGGAGTTTATCACAGCCGAGCATTACACCACCGCCAAAGGCTGGGCGGAAGAACGCGGCTTTATTTACATGAAAGTGACCGGAGAAGAAGAGCTGGAAGAAGCGATGCAGCCATTCACCTCACCCGAGACACGGATGCAACCCATGCTGCTGGAGGTGTTTACCGACAAGGAAAAAGACACCACCCTGTTAAGAGAATATTATCACGGACTTAAAAATAAAAATGAATAATGGAAACAAGAGAATGGAAAACCATCAAAGAATATCAGGATATTCTGTTTGACTTTTACAACGGAATAGCGAAAATCACCATCAACCGTCCGCGTTACCGCAACGCGTTCACCCCCACCACCACTTCGGAAATCAGCGACGCCCTGTATTACTGCCGCGAGTGCCAGGATATCAATGTAGTGGTTCTGACCGGAGCAGGCGACAAAGCCTTCTGCAGCGGGGGAGATATGCACGTAAAGGGGGCATGGCGGCTATATCGGCACAGATGGAGTTCCCCGTCTGAATGTGCTGGACGTACAAAAGCAAATCCGGTCACTGCCTAAACCGGTCATCGCCATGGTAAACGGTTACGCCATCGGCGGCGGTCATGTGCTGCATGTGGTATGCGATCTGACCATTGCCTCAGAGAATGCCATTTTCGGACAGACAGGTCCCAAGGTAGGCAGCTTCGACGCCGGATTCGGCTCTTCCTATCTGGCACGCATCGTAGGGCAGAAGAAAGCCCGTGAAATATGGTTCCTTTGCCGTCAATACTCCGCACAGGAAGCACTGGAAATGGGATTGGTCAATACAGTCGTTCCTTTCTACCGCCTGGAAGACGAAACCGTGGCATGGGCAGAAAAGATGATGGAGCACAGCCCGCTCGCTCTTCGTATGATCAAAGCCGGACTGAATGCCGAACTGGACGGACAAGCCGGCATACAAGAACTTGCCGGAGATGCCACCATGCTGTATTACATGACAGAGGAAGCACAGGAAGGAGGAAAGGCATTTTTGGAAAAACGCAAGCCACGGTTCCAGGATTATCCGAAGTTCCCATAATCAGTGGTTCATTTTTCCGGTGGAGGACAACCCAATAGTCCTCCTTGCTTCCCATTAACCACTAATCACTAATAAGAATGTTCCAAACCCGAATTATAAAAAAACAATTACACTTCAAGCAACCGGCAGGTACTTCCAGAGGAGTATATACCACCCGGAATGTATGGTACATCCTCCTCACCGACACCGGCAGCCGCCACTATGGCGTGGGTGAATGTGCCCCTCTCCCTGCCCTGAGTTGTGACGATATCCCCTCATACGACGAGGTGTTGGCCACTGCCTGCAAGAACCTGGAAAAGAACGGGGAAATAGACCGGGAAGCCTTGCTTCCCTATCCGTCCATCCTGTTCGGAATGGAAACCGCCCTGCTGCATTTCCGGGCACGCAGCCTGCAATTCTGGCACACCCCGTTCAGCAAAGGCAAAGAGGGCATCCCCATCAACGGACTCATCTGGATGGGAAACTTTGACGAGATGTACCGGCGCATCGGGGAAAAGATGCAGCAAGGCTTCCGCTGCATCAAACTCAAAATAGGCGCCATCGACTTTGAAAAGGAACTGGAGCTGCTGGCGCACATCCGCCGGCATTTCACCCCAGCCCAAATCGAACTGCGTGTAGATGCCAACGGTGCTTTCTCTCCTGCCGATGCCCTCGAAAAGTTACATCGTCTTTCCGAATTCCAGCTCCATTCCATCGAACAGCCCATCCGTGCGGGGCAATGGAATGAAATGGCCCGGCTCTGTGCCGCCACCCCCTTTCCCATTGCACTGGATGAAGAGCTGATAGGCATCAACCGGCGCGACCGGAAAATAGAATTGCTGGAAACCATCCGTCCTCAGTACATTATCCTGAAACCTTCTCTGCACGGAGGAATCAGCGGCTCCGAAGAATGGATGGAACTGGCGGCTGAAAGAGGCATCGGCTCATGGGTCACTTCCGCTCTGGAGTCCAATATCGGACTGAATGCCATCGCACAATGGTGTGCCACCTTGCAGCCCGCCCTCCCCCAAGGACTAGGTACCGGCTTGCTGTTTACCGACAATATAGACTATCCGCTTCACATCGAAGGGGACTGCCTTTGGTTCCACCCCGAAGAACAAGAACCCGACTTACTAAACTGGCTGAAACAATGACAAAATTCTGCACCAATAGAAACAAACAGACCATTCTGATAGAAAGCATCCCCTACTCCAACTGGGAAATTGAAATGGTAAGAATGAATATCCCTGCCGACAACCGAAGCTTCCGGCAGGAACTTTTCTCCTTTCTTTCCGAATGGTTTGACCCGGCAGACACCCTGCCGGTACATACTTCAGGCTCCACCGGCAAACCCAAGGAACTGTATGTAGAAAAAGAACGCATGATGGAAAGCGCCTGCCTCACCTGTTCCTTCCTCGGACTGCAAAAAGAAGATTCCGCCCTGCTTTGTATGCCCTTGCAATACATTGCCGGAAAAATGGTGGTAATACGTGCCTTGGTAGCGGGACTGGACTTGCTGCCTGTCACCCCCTCCGGACATCCTTTAAAAGACCTGACAAAAGCACCCGTCTTTGCCGCCATGATCCCCATGCAAGTCTATAACTCACTGCAAGTTCCCGAAGAGAAAGCGATATTGCAACAAATCAGACACCTCATTATCGGAGGCGGTCCTATCGACTCCCAACTGAACGCTGCGTTAAAAGATTTCCCCCATGCCGTATGGTCTACCTACGGCATGACCGAAACCTTGTCACACATTGCCCTACGCAGACTGAACGGTCCTGAAGCTTCAGACTGGTACACCCCTTTCGAGAGCATACAGATCCGTCTGAGTAAAGAAAACACCTTGGTGATATACGCTCCCGAAATTTGCGAAAAAGAACTGGTGACCAATGACATAGCCGAGATAAACGGACAGAACCAATTCCGCATTCTAGGCAGAAAAGACAACACGATCAATACAGGAGGAGTAAAAGTGCAGATAGAACAAGTAGAGGCCGCATTGAAAGAACACCTGTCCGTTCCTTTCCTGATCACCTCCGCCCCCGACGAAAAATTCGGAGAAATCATTGTACTGCTTGCCGAAGGACAACTGCCCGACGACATAGAACAGACCTGCACACATCAATTACCTCCCTACTGGCGTCCCAAACGTTTTGTTCCGGTATTCAAACTTCCCCTGACAGAAACCGGGAAACCCGACCGTGCCATAGCCAAATTACTGGCGCAAAAATAACTCCGATCCATTCATAAAGGGTGAATTCAAAAACCAATCAAACGGTCTTTTTGAATTCACCCTTCTTTCTGTAAAAAAGAATAATTTTCCGTGTTCTCCTACAACTTACGGAAAGCTCAAATTGTTTTCCTATCAGTATATAAAAATCAAAATACACGTAGTTTTTTTCCGTTTTATTTTCCCTTATGTCCACTACTCCCGGTGGAATGTATCATTAAATTCTAATTTTGTGAAGCTAGATTTGATACAAAGTATGTTATATAATAACCCAAAACCACAGGATACCAAAGAAGGACTGTCCGACCAAGATTTCAGTATTTATATGGATGCGCACACAGTGCCTTTCAGCAAATACCCCTCTTATATGCCGGCAGGAGTTTTGGGTATATGTACCGAAGGAAATGCCGAGATCCAGGTTGGCCTCCGGAAATATGTTATTTGCGCAAACGACATTCTTATTTTCATGCCGGGATTCCTGGTTTCATTTATAAAATCCAGCCCGACTTTCACCATCGACTATTGTACTTTTTCAAATGTCCTTTTTTATGACGTGATCAATGGAAGTATCAAACGTTTTCCGACCGGTTTTCATACCTACACCCAGACCCACTGCGTCTATTCGCTATCCCAAGAGAAAGCGGAACTGTTCTCCATCTATTTCCGGTTATTATACAACAGAGCCACTTCGCCAACTTATTTATTTACAAAAGAATCTATTACCAATCTGCTGAAATTACCTTTTCTGGAACTTTATGCAGACTATTACAGCACGGTAAAAGAACATAAAGTCACCACCTTGCATAAAGAAGAAATCGGATACTTTTTTCTGGATTTGCTGTTAAAGCATTACAAAGAAAACAAAGAAGTGGCGTTCTATGCCGAAAAGTTGCATGTTTCCTCCAAATACCTGACTGAAGCCTTGACCCTGGTAAGCGGAAAATCCCCCAAAGAATGGATTATACATTATACCCTGCAAGAGATTTACGCACTATTGGAGAATCCATCCATCAGCATACAGGAAATCGTTCAAAGAACCCGGTTTGCCAATCTTGCCACCTTAAGACGTTTCTTCAAGCGGCATACCGGAACATCCCTGTTGCAATACCGGAAACAGGACTTATACAAAAATAATCAATAGGTACCTCAATAAAAAAATCAGCCCGTTCCACACATTCTTCCGGAACGGGCTGATCCCTCTATCTACCAAAACTTGTTGTTTTCCTTACTATACTCAAATCCGGCCGCCTTCAGTTTTTTCACCAACAGCTCCTTGTCTACATTCATATCATCACAAAGCTCGTCCAGCGAATGATAGCAGTCACGAAGTTTCATATTCACCATGCTGAAAAGCATCATCGGGTCATCAGGTAATTCCATATCAATATCTCCTTTTTAAAAATCGGATGCAAAGTTACAAAACTTTTCATAATGATACGTATTCCATCGCCAAATATCGGTTTGACAAAAAGTTATCCCCTGCTTTTTATCCTATCAGTCCGTCAGCTTCACCGTTTCCATCTTCCCCGGAACCAAAGTAAGACGCGCCGTTCCATCCCTGTCTATCTCCACTTCCATATACTGGGCCCGGATAATGATCCTTCCGTCTACAGCCAGTACCCCCCACTGGCAGGAGCTGTCCTGATAGGCGCAATAACCACCCACCGGATGCAATATCCTCCGATAGACAGGTGGAATCAAAATCCGCTCCGCTGTCCTCAGCCCCCATTTCACTCCTATTTGAAAAGGTACGGCCTCCACACTCCTGCTGATTATACGCTGCCGTTTCCGTTCATACTCGCACTTCTCCTCACGCAAGCGTTTCTCCACACGCTCGTCCGCCTGTCTTCGGAGCAATGCCACCGCCTCATCAAAATCCTCACTCCGGTCCGACGGACGGTTACAGGCCACATAACGCTTTCCATGCCCTTTCTCCACATGATAATACCGTCCCTCCTCATCCATCACCACAATACTTTGATCCGGCAACCATCCGCTCAGGTAATAAGCACGCTCCTCATCCCCCTCCAACAGACAAACCTGCGGTTCACAACAAAAGCCTCCATCTTCCATGCGGCGGCATCGAGAAGGCACTCTGCCATCGTACATCTTCACATAAAACCCCATCCACACGATGGACGAAGAAGGCAACCCGCATGTATTGGCATACACCTGCCTTGTCCTGCTGTAATAAGTACGGTTCGCCTGTAACAATTCTATGCTCCCGTATCTGAGGACACGCGGGCGGACAGAATAACACCGGCCGTTCCGTAAATCCACATAAGACACCGAATTCCCGGCATGACGGACTTGCAACAAATCATCTTTCAGAAACCTCACCTCACGGCAATGCCCCGGTTCGGCCACCAAAGCCCCCGTATCATCCAGTACCCAGACACACCCGTTCCGAAGCCTCCCCACGGCAAAACGTCCTTTGATACTCAAAATCTCTTTAAACGAAGCGTCCGGCAGCATCTCATCTCCCTTTTCCAATCCCCAAAGACCTGTTTCCTTATCTACAAATGCCCTCAGCCTGCATGACGGTGACCGCTCCTTCTCATCCGGCAAAGCCTGCTCTCTGATGGAAGAAAGCAAACGCCCGTGCTCCATAACCACCACCAAGTCCCCACCGGCTTCAGCCGGCCTTTCCACCACCGGAAAAGCGGTAACGGAAGCATCACAGTTCATCCGTCCGGGCAAACTCCCCTTTCCCGCCATCCGTCCCCGGAACATAGCATCCCAGTTCCATCGCTGTGTAGGAAGCCCGAAAATGCGGTACAGCCCCACATTGTCTATCAGCATACACGCCTCCTTGCCCTCCGATCTCCGCAATCCGCGCCCTACCTGCTGCAAATATTTAGCCAGTGACAAAGTAGGACGGGCCAGTTGTACAAACTCCACATCGGGACAGTCGAACCCCTCGCTGAATACATCCACATTCACCAGCACCTCGATTTTTCCATGTCTGAACTCCTCCACCATCCGCTTACGCTCCATAGCAGGAGTCTTGCTGTCCACAGCCACCGCATTCACTCCCCGCCTGCTGTAATACTCCGCTATCCGCCGGGCATGTTCAATGCTGATGGCATACACCATCCCCTTCTTGCCGGAAGCAAACTGCCTGACACTGCGGTACAGGCGCTCGATACCGGGACGCCTGTTCAGTACCGCATCCATCTCTTTCACCTGATAATCCCCATCGGCCCCCCGTTTCTCCAGACCGTCAATGAGCCGCTGCTCCTCGCTGCCGGGACGGATGGATACATAATCGAACACAGACAACACGCCTTTTTCAATAAACTCGGCAATACTCCACGAAGTAACCAGTACCTCGAACAGTTCCGTAAACCCCCTACGGTTCAGGCGGCAAGGTGTGGCAGTCACACCCAGTTTCTTTGCGGCAGGATAACGCTTCCACATCTCCGTGTAAGAAGCGGCCAAGGCATGATGAGCCTCGTCTATCACAATCAGTCCCGGAGCATCACCCGCCTCATTCCAGTGCCGGGACAGCCATTGGACAGACATCACCCTGACCGGAGTATCCTCCCTCCGGATACCATATTTAGCCAGCGTTTCCTCCATTTGCGCCACCAGTTCCCTACGATGGGCAATAAGCCATACCCCGCTGCCGGCAGAAGACACGAACTCACTGACCACAGATGCCAGCAAATGTGTCTTGCCCGTACCGGTAGGCATCTGCACCATCACACTCCGGTGAGCTTTCCACGCTTCCATCAGACGTGTTTTCATCTCTATCTGATAATCCCGCAACATAAATAATTTGCCGATTTGCTAACGTGCCAATGGAGTAAGAGGATAACTGAAAAAATTATTTACTAGCCAGCATATTATTAATCTGCGCCCGTATATTGGCTATCGTACCGCCCGACACAAGCCGTTTGGCAAAAGGTAGCAACGACTTGATGAAAGCCGCTTTCACCACCGTGTGTTTGTCTACATTCCTACAGTTCTCATCGGCCAGCATCTTTCCTACCACCACCGCCAGTTCGCGTGCCGTGGTACACTCTCCCAAAAGTATCTTGTAAGCCCTCATCACCTTTATATCGGGTATATAGACCGATACGTAAAATTCATCATCCGACAGTTCCGCCGGCTCCTGTGCCGGCTTCTCATCCGTCACACTTTCTGTACTCTCCGTTTTCTCAGAATCTTCCGGTTGGTCGGCGGCCTCATCACCCCGGTCGCCATAAAAGTTCTGAATGGCGGAAGACGCCACAGGGGCAATCAGATTGTTTCCGCCATAAATATTTATCATCATATCAGGTTTTTCATTCATATACTATTTCTTTTCTCTATTCTTTAATTATTATCAACAGATCGTTAATCAAAATCCATATTTTATCAATATATAATCAATAGCATGCACCAATAGTAAACAGATAGTAAACGGTTATGAACCGATTTCCATACGTCATTCCCTACCCGTATATTTGTGCAGATAAATCAAAATCAATTTCTTTTATGAAAGAATACATCATGTCATTTTTCAATGCACCCGTCACCAATAAAATACCCACATGTATATGCAGTGTGGCAGGGCTTCATACCTACATCAGCACCAATCCGCAACTGGAAGAACTGACGCGTAAAGTCAGAGCCGGACTCGGAGACAAGCAAGTGTTCCGAAAGAATAAACAGACCCTTTTACCGTATGTCACTCCGGCAGGTATCTTCTCTTACTGCAAAGAGCAATGCATGCAAGTTCCTTCGGGCCTCTTTGTCATAGATATTGACGAACTGGCTTCCACCGAAGAAGCGGCAATGTGGCGCGACCGCCTCTTTGCCGATGAAGTGCTGCACCCCGTACTTTCCTTTGTCAGCCCCGGAAACCAGGGAGTAAAACTGTTTATCCCTTACCGCATAAACCCTTTCCTGAGCGTGGAAGAATCCTTCGACAATGCCCTGCACACCGCATGGGAGTATCTGGAATGGAAATACGAGCTGAAAGTGGACAGGGCCAATGCCGACTTGTCCAGAGCCTGTTTTCTGTCGCACGACGGAGAAGCGAAAATCAATAACCATAAATATTAAAAAATGAACGATTCTATTTCTATCTTGGAACAGCTGGTAACAGCCATCGAACAAGCGGGAGTCAATGTGGCCCCCACATATCAGGAATATATGCCGCTGGCCTTTGCCATAGCCAACAGTTGCGGAGAAGAAGGACGCACCCGGTTCCACCGCATCTGCCGCATATCCGAAAAGTACCACCACGATGAAGCAGACAAACTGTACGGACATGCCCTGACCAAAGGAACAGGCAGAAATTCCATGGGAACCGTCTTCCATCTGGCAGAGGTGGCCGGGGTGAAAATGGACCCGAAACTTGCAAACTTGCAGAACTTGCAGTCTCTCCACACCCACACACGTGCGCGCGTATCCTATAATGCCCATCCGGATGCTTCCGACGGGACTCCGCCCGATGCCGTTTTCACGGACCCAGCCTCCCCCTGTCCGACGGCGTGTCCAAGACCATCCTCCCTGCCCGACTTCCCTATTTCCCCGACTACCGCTGGCCCGCCTTCCTGCAAGGAATCATAGACTACGGTAACTCTCCCGCCCAACGGGATATCCTGCTGCTGGGTGCGGCAACCGTGCTGGGAAGCACCCTCAACAAACTGGTAAGTTTTGTGTACGGACGAAAGCACAAGTATCCCTGTCTGCAAGTATTCGTCACCGCGCCTCCCGCTTCCGGCAAAGGTGCGCTGACCTGGGTACGCCGTTTGGCAGAACCCATACACAACGCGCTGCTGGACACCTACCGGGAAAAAATAAAGACCTACCGCATGGAAAGACCAAATGGGACACTTTGGGGAAGGAAAAGGCAAATACCCCCCGAACCCGAACAGCCCCAGCTGAAAATGCTCCTCATAGCCGGCGACAATACCGGTACAGGCATACAGGAAAACCTGATGGACTCCGGAGGCGTAGGACTGATATGCGAAACCGAGGCCGACACCGTGAGCACCGCCATTGGAGGCGACCACGGACACTGGAGCGACCTCCTCCGGAAATGTTTCGACCATGACCGGCTGGCCTACAACCGGCGCACCAATCACGAATACCGCGAATGTAACGTCACGTTCCTCTGCGTACTTCTCAGCGGCACGCCTGCACAAATCAAGCCCCTTATCCCATCGGCCGAAAACGGATTGTTCTCTCGCCAGCTGTTCTACTATATGCCTGCCATTGAAGAATGGGAAGACCAGTTCAACGAAGCGGATACAGACTATGACTCCCGTTTCCTGGAATGGGGGGCACAATGGAAAGAAGTGCTGGACGCCATCACCGCTTCGGTGAGCAACATCAACATGAAGCTCACCCACGAGCAAAAAGAGATATTCAACTTCCACTTTGCCCGCGTATTCGGACGAGCCTCCGCCATTCACGGCAACCAGATGAAAAGCGCCGTAACCCGTATTGCCATCAATATCTTCCGCATCATAAGCATTATCGCCCTGCTGCGCTCTCTGGAATCCCTGCTGCCGGGAGGCGAAAGGAGCGGTGAACCACAGGAAAATATCGTGCGTACCCTGCTGAACTGTCCCGGACTGACCCCGTCGGCCCATATTCCACAAGAAAACATAGCAGACGGAATCGTACCGCAATTCAACCTCTCCATCCGCACCGACGACTTTTATGCCGTGCTGGCCCTGGTGGAACCTCTGTACCGCCATGCATGCCACATTCTCTCGCTCCTGCCCGCAGGAACCCCCACCGCACCATCGGCGAACATGACTCCCGAAACCCTGTTCGACTGCCTTCCCCTGCGCTTCACCCGCAACGAAGCCATCGACAAAGGAGAACAGGTAGGAGTTCCGGCAGGCTCGGTGGACTCGCTGCTGAAACGTATGACCGAACGCGGACAGCTGGTCAAAGTGGGGCGTGGCGAATACGAATTCAACGCGCGCATGCACACACGTACGTGTGTGGGTGTGAGAGAGAGTGCAAGTTCTGCAAGTTTGCAAGATTCCTGAATTTAAAATGTATAAATATGAAAGATTTCCTTTATTTCCCATCCATGACAAAAGGTAGCCTGGCTCTGCTCTATTTTCCCGGTTCAAATCCCCGGATAGCCACCCGGCATCTGATGAGGTGGATAAACGGCTGTCCCCCTTTGATGGAAGAGTTATCCGCAACGGGTTACCATACCTCGCAAAAAGTCTTCACGAGCCGCCAGGTGACACTGATCAACCGGCATCTGGGCAGCCCCGGATAGCCCTGCAAGCTCTTTGGAACAGGATGAAAGCCATAAAGTGCCACAAGGTGTCATAAAGCGTCAGCACGCATTTCACAGTACCTATCTTTGCAATGTCAACAATGAGGGAGCCGATACGTTACTAACCTTCGGCCTAGCATGTTACTAACATGTAACCCCATACGTTACTAACCTTCAGCCTTACACGTTACCTACGTGCAATCCGCAAGAAAAGTAAAGTATTCTCCCTCTTCACTGACGAAATTCATTTTTTATTTTTCATCTCTTAAAACCCTATTTATCATGATCAACTACAGCACCTGCATGCGTGGTAACCCCACCGACAAAGACGCGGCCAAGAAGGCGTATGCCAATGCTCTGCGGTGCTCCGAAGATAGGTAAGTCGTGGTTAGTACTTGATTGGTGTGTTCGCAATAGCCAAAGGAGAGGAGGTGTGGAATTTTAAAACTACGAAGGGAACTACCTTGTATCTTTGTCTTGAGGACAATTTGAGCAGAATCCAACAAAGGCTAAATGAAATTACAGATGAAGTTCCGAACA
>ENA-OQBD01000271-OQBD01000271.1-human-gut-metagenome-genome-assembly--contig:-NODE-271-length-29051-cov-4.730051_pt1 | contig 29051 bp, 27 predicted proteins | sample MGYA00242742_ERZ504543 | MGnify/ENA primary metagenome ERZ504543 (study PRJEB26092, sample SAMD00036239) | human gut metagenome | host: Homo sapiens | study: EMG produced TPA metagenomics assembly of...
CTATGAAGAAAACCAACAAAGTTTCCTTTAGATCGAGCTAATTAGATGAAGCTCTAAACAGCATGATCTAGAGAAACACGTTAAAAGACCCGAAAAGGAGCATCGCCTATGAAACGCATGATTGATCCACTCGAGCACGCCACCGAAATTCTTCAAGGTGTTCAAAAGGGTGTTTTGCTTACCACCAAACACGGCGACCGCGTAAATTCCATGACTATTAGTTGGGGAACGCTCGGTATCGAATGGGGCAAACCGCTCTTTACCGCATTTGTACGTCAGCATCGCTTCACTAAAGAATTCCTGGAAGCAACCGGTGAAGTTCAGCGTAAATATTTCCGTAGGTGAATTTGACAAAAATATCATTGCGCTTTGCGGCTCAAAATCCGGTCGCGACATGGACAAGATTGCTGAGCTTGGCCTGACTTTGGAAGATCCTGAAGTAGTAGCGGCACCAGGTATTCGAGAGCTTCCTCTAACTTTGGAGTGTATAATTCGCTATGTGCAGGACCAAGATTTACGCTCGCTCGATCCAGGTGATATTGAGCGCTGGTACCCAACCGACGAAACTGGTTTCCGCGATTTCCATACGGTATTCTGCGGCGAAATCGTTGCGGCATACGTTATCGAGTAGCTTATAGTGCACGTATAATGCAAACAGCATAAGGCAAATAAATGATCGCAGGAGAAACGCGATGGGCGGAATTAGCATACTGATGATCCTTGCCATGATGGGCGCTGTTACTCTTGCGATCATCGTTGCTATAACTATATTTATTGCAGCAACCATAATAAGTATTGTTTTCGCAGCGCAGAGAAAGCAACGCCGCGAACAAGGCAAAAAACTCGGAGCGCTTATCGCGCTTCCCATAGCGCTCTACACAGTAAGCATCCCTTTACTAATTGTCTTTAGCGCAGCAATCTTTATTCCTTTTTTTCAAAGCAGTACTACCATCACCTACGAAGATTGCTCACAAGCAATTATTTCGCACGACTTCGAACAGCTAGAAAATTGCCTTGATGCGCCCGAATTACAGCTGCCATCTGAAGGGCCCGCTTCGTATCAAAGCCTCCTCTATACTGCACTTGTCTACGAAGACGAAGATTGCGTACGTACACTGCTCGAAGACGCCAGGGCAAACAATCAGCCAATCGACCTGACCCAGCCTCTTATCAAATATGATTCAGGCAACAATCCAAAAAATGACGACTATGCATTATGCCTTGCAACCTCAACTTCATTTGCCTCGCTCCAAATGATACAAATGTTGCTCGATTATGGAGCAGAGGTTAATAGTGCAAATGAAGATGGCAATACCCCGCTACATAACGCTTGCGACGATATGTGCACAACTGCGATTGCGTCAGATACCAGTTCTGCAAGCCTAGATGAGACCGATGCCGCGATAGATCTTTTACTGACCGCAGGAGCCGACATAAATGTTCGAAATCAATTAGGCGAAACTCCCTGGGATCTCTATTGCGAAACCATTCATAGATACGTAGATGATGGAGTACTAACCGAAAAAGAAGCCTCTACCCACCTTGCCGAGCGAGCAAAGACGCTCAAACCTTCCGAATAGGGCTTTATCCATTAACCTATTTTACCTGATGAAATGGGTAAAAATTTCTTTATTAACCTAGCCTGTTAAACTTTTCTTTGGTAAGCCCAAGTTCGAAAGCTTAACGAAGCACCTATCGGGTAATTTAAAACAGATCACTTAATCCTGAATTAATACTCTTCATCCAACGAAACGTGCGCTGCTACATCACAGTCAAGTCCAAAGAACTTTCCAGCTTTGTAACGATCAAGCGCTACCAATGCAATCATCGCTGCGTTGTCGGTACATGCTGAAAGCGGCGGCATAGTTAGACGCACGCCCATTTCTTCACACATAACCTCATAAGCATGACGTAGTTCAGGATTTGCTGCCACACCCCCACCAAGGCAAAATTCCTTTGCACCGGTTTGTTCGAGTGCTGTCTTTGCCTTCGCTACTTGAACGTCAATAACTGCCGCCTGAAAACTTGCTGCAACATCTGACTGGTTTATTTCTCGCCCTGCCTGCTGCTCTTTCTGCAGATAAGTCATGACTGAAGTCTTTAGACCCGACAGTGAAAACTGCAAATCGCCTGAATGCATTAGTGCACGAGGAAAATGAATTGCTTTAGGATTACCATCTTTCGCTAATTTCGAAATAAGAGGACCACCGGGATACCCTAGCCCCATTGCTTTAGCTACTTTATCGAAAGCCTCGCCTACCGCATCATCCAACGTGGAGCCCATGGTTTCATAATCGCCCCAATCTTTCACATGTACCAACATGGTATGTCCACCCGAAACGAGCGACACCACCATGGGGGGCTCAATGTCGGGACATGCAAGCTTATTTGCGTAGAGATGCCCCTCTAAATGGTTTACGCCGATAAGGGGTTTATCAGCCGCCCATGCAAGACCCTTCGCGAACGCGAGCCCTACCACCAAAGCACCAACTAAACCAGGAGCATACGTAACTGAAACCGCTGCCAGATCACACCAATTCAGATTTTCCTGACCAGTGCGCAAGCGAGCCTGATGCAAACACTCCTGAACCACACCACCGATAGCTTCGATATGCTTTCGACTTGCAATTTCAGGAACCACACCGCCGAAGCGTGAATGGAAATCGATTTGAGACGCTACAACATCAGCGACAATCGTGCCCGCCTCATCAATGAGTGCTGCCGCCGTTTCATCACAAGAAGTTTCGATAGCCAGAATAAGTTTTCCTTGAGCAGCTAGGCTTCCGCCTTGCTCCGAGCAATTGATAGATTCTGCATCATTTAAGCGTAGCTCCATCCCTGCGACATCATGCTCAGAAAGGGGAAGCGGTCCCGTATAGATGACGGCATCTTCCCTGTCGGAGTAATAGTGCGGACGAACTCCAATTCGTTGCAACCCCAGTCGTTCATAAAAGGCATGAGCGCCCGTATTGGTGGCACGAACTTCAAGCGTCATCTCTGTTGCTCCCAGATCACGCGCGTCACGCGAAACGTGCGCCAGAAGCTCCTGCGCAATACCCTGCCTGCGATACGATGGGTCCGTAGCAACCTTCAACAGTTGAACCTGTCCATCCACGATCCAACCACCCGCATATCCAATAAGATGAGCGTTTTTTGGTTCAACCACTCGCTTGGAAGAGTCCTCCATTTCAAATGCCGCCCACCAGGTACGATCTACTCGTGGAAGTTCGTCAAGAATTTGTGAGGCGCGCCACGCGTCGCTACCCATAGCGCGTGCCTCCAGCTCTTCGACCGCATTTACCCACACTGCTTCTAGCGGTTGGTAACGAACGATGGATCCGCCCTGAACTCCCGTTGTAAGGTCTTTTTCCTCAAGCACGCCTTCGAGCGCGTTTTCTAATTCATTCTCGAGTTTGTTTTCCAGATGTTTTTCAAGCTCGTTTGCAATAGCTTCCTCAAGCAAGGCCGTTTTGCCTTGCTGTTTATTCAACAATGCTTGCTGCGATACCTTCACCTGAGAATTCTGTTTTGGCTTACGTTCTTCAGCTTGTTGCTTTGCGAATTTAGCGCGCTCCGCCTCTTCGGCATCTGAAAGCCGCGTATACACAGGAAGCAGCACGCAGGGATCGCCCAGAATTATATTCTCGGGGTCGAAATCGCCCGCCTGCCATAACGCTTGAGCTGCAAGCAGCAATCCCTTTCCTGTTGGATAACAATATTCCTGCGAAAGAACGCCTTTCCCTTCGCAAAAGTCCGCATATTTCTTAAGGCCATCACCCGTAATGGTTGTGGTTGCTATTTGTTCTTGCGAATCGCTGCCAAACCACGCAGACAACTCTGTTGCCTTCATCACGAAATCTGCGTTTAAGCGCTCGATTCCCGCATCATCTAATGCATAGCGCACTGGATATATCTCTTTGCGCATAGCATCGCCGATCACTACAAGAGAACCGCGTACGCCAGCACCCCATTGATGCCATGCTTGAGCATCCGATGTCGAAACCCCAAACAGGGGCACGCCAAGTCCTATTGCGATTCCCTTCGCACTTGCCATACAGATACGTACACCCGTAAACGAGCCTGGACCACGTCCGCACACCACGCAAGCAATTTGGTTACGTGCCACGTTTTCCCGTTTTAAAAGCGAATCAATTTCAGGCAGAAGCTTTACATTTGAAGCTCGAAAAGCCTCCGTTTCGCTTGATGCAACTATTTCTATAGCGCGCACCTCTCGGTCAAGCTTCCCCAGGCCAATCGAGATCATTTCGTTTGCGGTATCAAAAGCAAGTACAAAATCTTTCATGCAAAGTCTTTCATATGGTTCCATTTTTGTTTTCACGCAATACCATTATGCAGAATTACAAAATCATGCAACGGTATTTCTCAAAACTAGCCTAAAAGATTTTACGCCGATCTTTCGCGAGGAGACCAAACTGATTTCGGGCTACTCCCTCGGTATGCAGGGTTAGTACTATTTCTTCGGCATACGGAGTTAGTGCTATTCCCTCGGCATGCGGAGTTTCGTGCCACTTCCTTGACGTGCAGGGTTGGCGCTGTTCCCGCAGCGTGCAGTATTTTTCTGATTTTTGACACATTTTGCCGAGTGCTGCACAAAACTATTTTAGGGATTTAAGCTTTTATTAAACATATTTCGCTAGATTGTTTAATAAATTACAAAAACAGTGAATTTAAGCCCTCATTTCACGCCAAAATGTGGCGAATAGTATGAAGACTTGCTTGATTGGTAACACTGCTTTATACATAACTAGCTTAAATGTGGCAGAATTCGATTTTTTCTCCCCAGCTTCCAAAATGCTAACGCATTTCGCGTAGTCCCAACTATTCCATCAATGCAAGCTGATCAAAACCGATGCCACGCTTTCCATCGATGCAAGTTGATCAAACCCGATGCAGCGCTTTCCATCGATGCAAGTTGATCAAACCCGATGCAGCGCTTTCCATCGATAAAAACTGTTCAAAACCCGCTGTAGCTTACTTGATTCCCAAGTTTTGCCATTGAAAACCGCTCCTTGCTAATACCCACGAATTTCAGGCATCATCCCACGTGTTCCTACTTGTCATTTGACGCACATGCCTGCTGCCAAAAATCAAGCAACTGCGCTGCTGCCCCATAAGCGCGCGCCTTTATCCGCCGCGAGTGTTCGTTTATCACCTCAAGATACACTTCAAGCCTGTCTTCGGGCATTTCATCAGGAAATTTTGAAGCCCATTCAATACAAGAAACGCCCTGACCCTCAACGATGCCATAAAAATCGATATCTTCCAGCTCTTCAGCACCATCTAGTCGATAGAGATCAAAATGATATAAGGGTAAACACCCATCTTCATACACGGAAACCAAATTAAAGGTTGGACTAGTAACAGGACCTTCAATATCCAGCTCTTCTGCCAAGCCCTGCGTAAACTGGGTTTTACCAGCACCCAAATCACCATCGAGTGTAATTACTTCACCAGGACCGACTACCATAGCGAGTGCTGCTGCAACTTGCTTAGTTTCGCTAGCCGATTCAGTTGTAGCAATTTCAACCCATTGTTCGTCCATATATTACCTACTCGTTTCGCTGAAAAATCCGTTGTTTTAATTATTATCCATCCGCACAGCGGATGGTTTATCGCTTTGGGCGCTTCGCATCCTCAACAGGCTGAAGCCATTAAACAAAAGTGCCAAACCTAGGTTTGGCACTTTGAGTATAGATCCGCCTTCGCTGTTCCATCTTCGCTGTTGCTAGCGAATGGTTTTTTCTGCCGCCGTCACTACATGCTCCATCGTAACTGAAGTAGTGACCGAAACCTATCCACCAGGAACAGGTGTGATTGCCTCGACAAGTGGCTCAACCGAATCATAATCGACATCACCGCAAAGTTTACCGTTCTTGTCAAAGTTGATACCAACATCCAGCACAACCTGACCCGGCTTGAAATAACGCGCATCGTAAGCACGCGCACGACCCGTCGCGCAGATAACAATATCTGCAGTATGAGTAATTTCCGCCAAATCAGAGGTGCGAGAATGACAGATGGTCACACTTGCATTACGACGAAGAAGCAGCATAGCCACAGGCTTGCCCACTACCAAACTGCGCCCAACAACAACTACATGCTTGCCCTCTACCGGAATGTTGTAGAAATCTAGCATCTTCACGCAGGCTTCCGCAGTACAGGGAGCATACCCTTCAACCGCATCAGTAAAAACTGCACCAAGAGAAGAAGTCGAAATACCGTCGATATCTTTCGCCATAGCAAGCTCATCGCTAACCAGCTTCTCTTCCATATTCTCTGGAAGAGGACGGAACAGTAAGCAGCCATGGATTTTAGAATCACCGTTGATGCGACGTAGCTGCAAAAGCAACTTTTCTTGAGAAGCGGTTTCCGGCAAATCAAAAACTCGTGTTGTAATACCCAGAGATTCAGCACGACGAACTGCCGTACGCTCATAGCTCAAATCATCCGGGCGCGCACCCACACGCACCAGAGCAAGCGTAGGCTCGATACCTAAAATTTTTAAACGCTCAATTCGATGAGCTAAATTTTCCGCAATCGCTTCAGTTACGGGGCGGGAATGCAAAACGTGAGTCATTGTAGTTACCTGATTTCTTCTAACACGTAGTTGTAAATCTCGTCCGCGCGACGACCACTTTCCGCTATAAGTCTGTCCGCTTCATCAGTATACCTCGCAGCCATGTCTCGGTCGTCCAACATTGCGGCATTTACGTATACATTAAGTGCAGCACCTTTAAGAGCGCCCTGCGCGAAAGAAACACCCGTTGCCACATCAGAAATAGCACTCCGATTTCCATAATGTGCCAAGAAATCGCTTAAATCGATAACTCTATCGCACGCATTCATAATGGCAAAAGGAACCGAAATAGCGTCAATAAGAGCCTCTTGAATGACTCCGTGACGATACGCTTTTTCCTCATCGGTGTCGCGAGGAAGCTTAAAAGCATTTGCCAAGGGAGCAAAAGCAAGGGCATCCTTTTCAACGAGCTCAAGAAGTTCTTGTCTCACTTCCTCGAGTTGCTTCAAATGCGCGACAACTTCGCTTTCTACCTCTGCGTATTTTTTCTTTCCTGTGGTTAAGTTACCAACCATAGAGAGGAGTGCAGAACCAAGTGCTCCGCAATAGGCCGAAGCGCCCCCGCCTCCCGGGGTTGGCGTTCCTGCAGCAACTTCAGAAATAAATGTTTGATCTACCAATATCGTACTTTCTAAGTATTACGGCATCTCTACAGAAAGAATCTCAGGTTCTCAACGCCTTCGCAGCGGTGATTTTCCCGACACTCTACCACTAGAATGCCTCTGTTTTCTTGTGGCGCTATCCATTTTTTTGGCGCCTCATTAAAAAGGTGCATCACATTATATATGAATGAGTACAATAAAATTCGCGCTCCCGATGGATAGTTACCTGAAACCACCGAAAGCGCGAAACCTAAAAACCTTTACGCAATGCCCAACGTATAAGAAGGAACCAAGCTAGAACAACTAGAACAAGCCAGAAATCTTACCACTCTCATCAACGTCGATCTTGAAAGCAGCAGGATTCTTACCCAGACCAGGCATTGTCATTACGTTACCCGTAAGAGCCACTACAAAACCTGCACCAGCGGAAACCTTAACTTCGCGAACCGTAATAGTGAAGTTGCGAGGAGCACCAAGCTTTGAAGCGTCATCGGAGAAGCTATACTGCGTTTTTGCCATACATACAGGCATATGCGCAAAGCCCATTCCTTCAATCTGGGCAATTTGCTTTTTAGCAGCTGCGGTGAAGTTAACGCCATCAGCATGATAGATTCGCTTAGCAATTGCCTCCATCTTTTCTGCAAGACCCAGATTATCTTCGTAGGCAAACTCGAGGTTGCTGGGCTGCTCGCACAAACGCAGAACTTCTTCTGCCAACTCTACGCCGCCTTCGCCACCTTTTGCCCAAACCTGAGAAAGGGCTACATTAACACCCAACTCTTGGCACTTTGCACGAACCAGATCAATTTCTGCCTGCGTGTCGGTAGGGAATTCGTTGATCGCGACCACGCAAGGAAGCTTGTATACCTTGGTAATGTTTTCAACATGCTGGAGCAAATTAGGAAGACCGGCCTCAAGCGCCTCAAGATTTTCTTCATTGAGCTGATCTTTAGGAACACCACCATGATTCTTGAGCGCACGAACCGTTGCAACAACCACTACAGCATCAGGTTGAATGCCTGCTAAGCGGCACTTGATATCCAGGAATTTCTCCGCGCCAAGGTCTGCACCGAAGCCTGCCTCAGTAACACAATAATCACCCAAAGCAAGACCCATACGAGTAGCCATAATGGAGTTACAGCCATGTGCAATATTGGCAAAAGGACCACCATGAACAAAAGCAGGAGTTCCTTCAAGAGTCTGAACCAAATTAGGCTTCAAAGCATCTTTCAGCAAGGCACACAGTGGCACCTTCTGCATGCAAGTCATGTGCCGTTACCGGCTCATCGTTGCGGGTATAGCCAACTACGATGCGGCCCAAGCGCTCCTTTAAGTCCGTAATGGAAGTTGCCAAGCAGAAAATAGCCATGATTTCTGAAGCAACCGTAATGTCGAACCCGTCTTCACGCGGAACGCCATTTGCTTTACCGCCCAAGCCGCACACAATATTGCGCAACTGACGGTCATTCATGTCGACAACACGCTTCCAAGTGATGCGACGTACGTCGATATTCAATTCGTTTCCATTGTGAATGTGGGCATCAAGCAAAGCAGCTAAGAGATTGTTTGCTGCTCCGATCGCATGAAAGTCACCCGTAAAATGAAGATTGATGTCCTCCATAGGAATAACCTGTGCGTAGCCGCCACCTGCAGCACCACCCTTAATACCAAATACAGGTCCCAATGAAGGTTCGCGCAAAGCAATTACAGTTTTCTTGCCCAAATGGGAAAGAGCATCGCCCAAACCTACGGTAGTAGTGGTCTTTCCTTCACCAGCAGGAGTTGGATTGATAGCAGTAACCAAAATAAGCTTGCCTGGCTCATGTGTCTCATTGCGAAGCAAGTTGTAATCTACCTTGGCTTTTGAACGGCCGTAACACTCCAAATATGAAGGATCAATTCCTGCCTTTTCGGCAATTTCGGTAATGTCACGTGGTTCGGTCGCTTGTGCAATTTCGATATCGCTCAGCATTATGTAAGCCTACCTTCCTTCGCCTGAATTCATTAGCAACCAGTTTATAAACCTGTTGCAATCCATCATGTAATGCGCCTGCGAAAACGCAATTTTCAACGTGTCTGTTTGGATATTGTTCGGACATACCATTTGACACGCTAAATATAGCTTTTAACGCACCTGACATGGCTTAAGTGCGCCTTGCAAACGTCGGTCTCTCTGAACTTTTCTCTCGAGAGACAACCGCTTTCACGTACAAAGTTTAGCGTGAAAGCTCGTTATAAATCATTCGTAATCCTTGTAAGGTCAATTCGAGATTGATTTCGGTAATGGAATTTGAAAGTGGTGCAATTCGATGCGCTAATCCACCTGTTGCCACCACGGTTGCCTCGTATCCAAGCTGCTTGAATACGCGATCAACCAAGCCATCAATACGAGCTGCCTCGCCGTACATGATGCCCACCTTCATACATTCAGCGGTATTAGTGCCAATCGCAGTGCCTGGATCCTCTAATTCCACCGAACGGAGCAACGCTGCACGACTAAACAATGACTTCATTGAGGACTCTACACCAGGAGCAATGATGCCCCCTACAAACGTACCCTCTTTGTTGATTATTTCGATATTGGTCGCCGTACCAAAGTCCACCACAATGACAGGAGATCCATACAGATGCTTTGCCGCTGCCGCATCAGCTACACGGTCAGCTCCCAATTCAGGAAACCTACTCACATCAACATTGATTAAGTGCCCTGCACTAGCTGCTGAAACCACAAGCGTGTCGACATTAAAGGAGCGACAGCATGCTTTTTCCCAGTTATGAGTAAGAGCAGGTACTACCGAAGCTAAAATCGCTCCATCAATATGAGAGTACTCAAGCCCCTCTGCCATCATGAGCGTATGAAGCTTAATTCGAAGTTCATCGCTCGTATGATCCACATTAGTAGCAACACGCCACATATGAACAAGTTTGCCATTGTCATAAATTCCGAGGACGGTTTGCGTGTTTCCCACGTCTATTGCAAGTAACATATTTCTGACAGTCCCTTTCAAAGTATGCACTACCTGCGAATGCTACCATACTATTGAAGGTGATATACACGAGCTTTATTTTTGAAGCGTTTAACAATACTAGCTGGAGGGTGATCGTATGGAAAATACGCCTGCTCGCATTCTGATCGTTGACGACGAGCCTTCAATTACCGAATTCGTAAGCTATGCCATGCAAAAAGAGGGCTACCTCACTGAAATTGCTTCAGATGGCGAAGAAGCCTTACGCAAAATAGAGCAACAGCATTTCGACCTGTTTATTCTCGACATCATGTTGCCCGGTATCGATGGCTATGAGCTTTGCCGTCGTATCCGTACAAAAATGTCTACGCCAATTTTGTTTCTCTCTGCACGCGACACCGAACTCAACAAAGTTGTAGGCCTTGAGCTTGGTGCAGATGACTACCTAGCAAAACCTTTTGGAGTTCGAGAGCTTCTTGCACGCACCCGAGCTTTACTTCGGAGAAGCCAAGGTAATGAGATGGTCTCTGGAAATGAAATTTCTGCAGGAGGTATAACTCTCAACGAAGATACTCATGTTGCGCAAGGCGACAAAGGCGCTATCGACCTTACACCACGAGAGTTTGAGCTTCTTGCTTGCCTCATGCGCAATGCAGGCAAAGTAGTTTCGCGCGAAGACCTGCTCCATGACGCATGGAACTGGGAATTTATTACTGAAACAAAAACGGTTGACACCCATATCAAGCGTTTGCGCGATAAAATTGAATCTGCAGGATACGATCCTAAACTGGTCGAAACCGTCAGAGGCTATGGCTATCGTTTCAAGAAATAGTCCTGAAGGATGCTTTTAAAAAAGCTTGTTTTAGGAAGCTATTTTTGAAAGCCCCCGCGAAATTTGAAAGCCGCCTGCGAAAACGATTTTCGTACATGATCTTTTCGTTCGTATCCAATGTATATCTATAGGAATGCTGCTTAAAAGAGAAGTTGAGTAATGCCACGATCTGCCGAAACGCCTCGCGTTAACCAACAACGAGAAGAAAAACCCATGCGTCTTTTCACGCATATTTCTTTTCTTGCTACCCTCTTGGCAATTTTGGCCTGCGCCATTATGGCGCTCGTGGCCATTTTTGTTTTCGACTGCCCCTACACCCTTCTCCTTACCATCATTCCCGCAGGATGCGTATGCTACTTTTTGAGCTTACTCATTGCGCACTTTATTAGCCGTCCCCTTACCGAACTGGTCCGAAAAAGTTCAATCCTCCAAGGCGGGCGACACCAGCATCACATTTGCCCCGTCTGGAGTCATGCGCGAAGTTGACGATCTCTCCGAAAGTATTAATGAGTTTAATCGCATCTATATCACACGCGTAGAAGAGTTAAAAGCGCTCAACGAACGTCAAGATACCTTCGTAAGCGATGTAGCCCACGAATTTCGTACCCCCCTGACCGCCATCAGCGGCAATGCGGAGTTGATGCTAGATCCCGACATGCCACAATCGACCCGCGAACATTTTTGCGAGATTATCTTAAGCGAAGCCGATCGTCTTAAGAAGCTTACTAACGGCTTACTTGCTTTACAGCACGCCAAAGAAGGAGTGCCTGCCTACGCCCTTAAGCGCTTAAACATCGAAGAAGTCGCGCGAGATGTGGTAGACACACTCGAGCCTATTGCACAAGATAAGAATGTCTCGCTGAGCATAGAAGGCGCTGCACCCGATATTTTGGCGAACGAAGACCGCTTAAAGCAAGCACTTATCAACTTAGTCGATAATGCTATTCGTCATGTCGAAGAAGGCGGTCATGTACGCATCCTTTTATCTGGCGTTAATGACAACTCGGTCGTAGCCGTTAAAGACGATGGCTGCGGTATCGGGAATATTGATCCGGTACTTCTTTTTAAACGCTTCTACCGCGGCGATCTATCCCGCGCACGTAACAGCGGCGGAGCAGGATTAGGCCTGGCGATCGTAAAAGAAATTGCTGAAGATTTTGATGGAACTGTAACGGCATTTAATGCGCCTGAAGGCGGTGCCGTATTTACTATGTCGTTCCCTTCAATGCACTAAAGCATTAGAACAGCTAACGATTCCTGATTTTATGATTACGATTAAATTACGGCAGACAACCATTCCTCGCTCTACGCAACTACAGCAAATGGTTAAACCCGCTAACAACTAAGCTCTGGCTTTACCTTATTGCCAAATCCGCCTGTTTGCCGGCTTTACCTGATTACCCGATCAGCCTGATTGCCTGGTTTACTTAATTACCTTCGAAACTGCCTGAGCGAGCAATACTGCTGCAAACATCTTTATCGCATCAATAGGAACAAAAGGAGCAACTGCCATCACAAAAGCTGCTTCAGCGCTCAGGTTGCCCATATAGCTCAACCACGCCCAACCAAAGGCATAAAGAACAAGCAAGAACACAACACCCATCACGAGGTTAAGCGCAAGAGTTCCTACCGTGATCGAATTACCCAAAATTGACTTAGATTGATCTGAAGAAAAAATCCCTTTTCCCTTGATCAGACAGCCAACCGCAAGCGCTACCGCCCCGGCAATCAAAAAGCCTACGATAAAGCCACCCGTTGGTCCTACCAATGCAGCGATACCTCCCTTAAAGGAAGAAAACACTGGTAATCCAAGGGCGCCTAAAATAAGGTAAACCGCAATTGAGGTAAGCGCCTCTTTGGGTTTTAGCGCAAACAAAACAAACATGACCGCAAGGGTTTGCAAGGTAAACGGAATAGGCCCAAACGGTACGGTAATCCAAGCTGAAACCGTCATAAAGGCAACTGACAAACCACAAAATGCAATTGATGCTGCACTACCATAAGCTCGAGAATGCGATGTAGAAGCGTTCACGCCTGTTTCCTTTCCTGTCAAACTCTTTTAGAGTCGACCAACATGATGAACGCACATTTTAACAAACAGGAAGAAAGTATCCCTTAGAAATAAATTCTTTTATCGTTTGGTAACGTTATGCGTTCTTTTTCCCAAATTTCGCCTGAATTGTCCCTTCTTCGATTCCTTTTAAGCGCTTCAGTTCGAAGAAGATAAAGATCAACGAAGTAACTACAGCCAGAATATCTGCAATGGGAACTGCAAAATAGAGCGCATCTAAGCTAGTAAGCGTTGGCACAAGGCGAGGCAACACCAGCGGAAGCACAATATAAAGGGGGATAAGGAACAATACTTGACGAGTAAGTGAAAGAATAACCGACTTAATCGGCTGCCCTGTTGCCTGGAAATAATTCGAGGTGACAATCTGCATGCCTACCACAGGCAAAACCAGCACCTGAACGTTAAGCGCAAAAACCGTAAACTCCCGCAGAGCATCATCGCGAATACCGAAAAAGGAAACGATATCAAAGGCAAAAATATGAAGCAGCGCCCACATTATCGTACCCATTATTGTTGCAATCAGAATGCCATACCCTAGCGTACTTCTTACACGAGAGATAAGACTCGCCCCATAGTTAAAGCCCAATAAAGGTTGGATTGCCACAGCAATGCCAATCAAAGGAAGCACCGTAAACATCGCACAGCGTTGTACAACGCCGATAGAAGCAAGCGCTGCTTCTGCCCCTAAAGGAGACTGCCCGCCATACAAAACAAGAAGGTAGTTAACAAGGAAATTAATAACGGACATGGCAAGCTGCATAACAAAACTTGCCGCACCTAGAGAAATAATTAAGCCAACTACTTCGGCTTCAAGTTTCAGATTGGCGGCATACAACTTAAAAGCAACATCTTTAGTGAACAAGAAATACCACAGTACGCAGACACATGAAATCGCCTGGCCAAGCACTGTAGCCAAAGCGCTTCCTACTACTCCCCAGCCAAAAACTAACACAAAAAGATAGTTAAATACGATACAAGAAATAGTACCAATAACCATGGTTGCCAATGCTCGATTCGGAGCACCAGCCGTACGAATAAAGTTATTAACGCCCATACCAATGAGCTGGAATATAAAACCTAGGGCCAGAATATACATAAAGGAATACGTATAATCGCGAATTTCAGGCGTAACGCTCGACAACGTTAAAATCGCCTCAACGCACGGGGGAATATGGATAAGCACTGCCACTAAAAGTGCTGCAATAATTCCAAGACAAACGGTATTGCCTAAGCTCTTTTCAGCAGCAGCTTTATTGCCTTCGCCTAATCGCAAAGCTGCAAGAGCATTTCCACCATTGCCAATAAGCATGGCAAGCGCCATAAATATTGTCATCAAAGGCATGGCAGCCGTTGCTACCGAAAGACCAATTTCTCCCATAGCCTGACCCAAGAAGATGGAGTCAATGACGTTGTAGGCGCCGTTAACGAGCATTCCAACAATAGAAGGAATAGCAAATTCCATGATTAGTTTCGGGATCGAACCCGTTCCCATACGTGCAGTACGCGCATCACCTTTTTTGCTCGGTTGAGCAGAGCGCTCTTCTCGCAAAGAGCCCTTTGAGAAGGTTACGGACTTTTTATCACCCTCATTTTGAGTAGGATCTGCTTCTGAAGCAAGAGTTGATTGGGTATCATCGAAACGATTACGGCCGAATCGATCATGACAAATATGAGAGTCTTGTTCTTGGTTAGTCATTCCCTATCCTTCAAAATACCGTATATATGGTAATTGGTAGCCCTCGCCCTTCATCTCCCCTACAAGCACGCGCTATTATCCCACGGCACTAATTGAAATGCTACTAAATTTAAAGCAAGGTGCTAAAAGAGCGCGAAAGGTCGACGCTCGCTCTGATCTCTCTTCGGTATCGCTTGATTGACCCAAGTGTCTTTCTCTTCAGTGTCGTTTACTTGTCGCACATTCCCCTCTGTCTTGATTTGACGTATAGTAGTCAAACTGCGAAGAGAGGAAATTTGTGACCATAACCGAACTTGTGCTGCTTGGATTAGCACTTTCGATGGATGCCTTTGCGGTAACCATTTCAAATACCTTTATTTATCAGGGCAATTCCAGAGCTCGAAACATTCTCATGCCCATAACTTTTGGACTTTTTCAAGGTCTCATGCCTTGTGTTGGTTATATACTTGGTCGTCTTGTCAGCGATGTAATATCACAATACGCGGGCATTATTACCTTTGCAATTTTAGGCTTCATTGGCGCCAAAATGATTTGGGATGCGCTTCATGAAGAAGCGGAAATGGACGAAGAGTCCACCCAAGAAGGCAGTTCAAGCAACTCTGGCCACTCGGGTCAGATTCTTACGCTACCAGTACTCACACTCCAAGCAATTGCAACTAGCATTGATGCCCTTGCAGTTGGTGTGAGTTTTGCGGCACTTTCTGTGAATGTAGCATTTGCCGCAGGAACAATAGCGCTAACCACTGCACTAACGTGCGGAATTGCGTTGGTGGTCGGAAGGCGCTTTGGCAATGCCTTAGGAGAACGAGCAACTATTATTGGTGGCATTGTTTTGATTTTAATTGGCTTGAAGTCTCTTCTTTTTTAATGCAGTGAGCGGACATGCACTTCGTTAATGTCCAACGAAGAAACATACACTTCGACGTGCGTTTCATTAATACTCTAACGGATGTGCATTTTGCTAATGTTCCAATGAGCATACATGTACTTCGCCCGATTGAGCCGCTACCAGTTTCCCTGGAGCGGTCTCTAAGAGCAATTGGCCTTGATCGTCTATCCCCGCGATAGTTCCCTGAGCAAATACAGAGCCATCAAGAGCCTCAAGAGTTGCGCGAGTGCCTCTAAAAGCCATATGGGAACGATATTCATCTTTAAAGGGCTCAAAGCCTTCAGTACACCACTTCAAATAGCAGTGCTGCACTTCATGGAGCATGCCGAAAAGAACCTGCGTTAATACCTTGCGCTGAATAAGAGTAAGATCGACTTCCGTTATTTCTGAGAGGCAGTTCTCAGCAGAGCTTCCTACTAAGCCCCTCTCTTCAACAAGGTTTCCAGATGAATCTTTCTCAGGCAAGTTTTCTGCAGACGAATTTTTTTCTTTTACAACCTTGCTGGTCAACTCATTACCAAGATATGAAAGCGAATACTTCCCTATGGATTTTGATGCAGCATCTTGGGAAGCAAACACATTAATGCCTATACCAACGCAAACCCCGCCTGAGATCGCCTCAAGTGATATACCTGCAATTTTACCCCCGTCAAAAAGCAGATCATTGGGCCACTTAATAGCAAGCTTAGAAGCATCACACCACTTACTCAAAGCTCTTCGCAAAGCAATCGACATCACAAGGCTAACAAGCGGCAACTTATCAAGAGAGACCCCATGATACGACGGGGTCAAAGCAAAAGAAGTATACAATCCCCCCAGAGGACTTTCCCACAGACGTCCCTGACGCCCATAACCTCCGCTTTGTTGAAGTGCTACTACACACAGCCCCTCATCAGAGCCCTGCGCTAGCGCATCCTTTATGATGCGGTTAGTTGAATCTAAGCAACCATAGCTTTGGATACGCCAAAACGAAGTATCAAAATTGGTTTTATCCAAAGGAACAGCAAGAGGCACTAACACTTCCATGCCTTACCTACCGCTACCGTATCCAGCGTAACTTTTACCCCATTTGCCAGCTCGTGACGAGGAGCAAGCTCTAACAAAGGCTTCACCACGAAGTCGCGTTCCTGAAGCAAAGGATGCGGCAAGGTAAGAATTTCGTGATCGCAGACATATCCCTGATAGTCAAGAATATCCAAATCACAAGTTCGAGGTCCATTTTCCTGTTCACGCACACGACCCAAACTTTGTTCAATAGCCTGCAAGTATCGAAGAAGTTCTTGCGGCGGCAAACCTGTTCGCAAAAGAACTACCGCATTGACGAACGTGTCCTGATCTTTGAAATAAGCAGGTTCACTTTCGTAAAAACTCGATACATCAATGATCTGGGAATCGGGCAACATACACATATCGGAAATAGCCTGATTAAGCATTGCCTTTTTGCCTTCAAGCTCTTCTCCTTCATCGGCAACAAGAGCCACGTTACAACCCATGCCAATAAAAGCATAGGGACGCAAATTCTCTTCTACTGAGGTAACCGTAAGAGGTACATTATGAGTTCGAATCACCGACGCACCAAGCTCGCAAGCCAAAAGGGCTTCTGCCGCTGAAGCGTCATCTCGTTGCTTTGGATCATCAATGTGGTAGGCATACCCTATATAGCTCTTTCGCGAAACCGCCACCATAAGGGGATATCCCAAACGAGCAAATTCCTGGAAGTTTCGCATAAGCTGAATAGTTTGCTTGGCTGTTTTCCCGAAACCAGGACCCGGATCAAGACAAATTCGCTCACGCTCAATCCTCGCATCTTCCAGCATTTCTGCGCGGTTTTTCAAATAGGTGGCCACTTCATCAACCACATCGTCATAGCAGGGTTCATCCTGCATAGTGCGAGGATCGTCGCCCTTCATATGCATAGCCACTAAACCTGCATCGCATGACGTGGCGACTTTTACCATTTCAGGGTCGCGAAATCCTGTTACGTCGTTAATAATGCTTGCTCCGGCCTCGATGCAGGCTTGCGCAACTTCAGCATGGCGCGTATCAACGCTAACACATACGCCCTCTGCGGCTAGACGACGAACCACTTCTTCAACTCGCCGTAATTCTTCTTCTATTGATACAGGACTTGCCCCAGGGCGGGTAGATTCTCCTCCTACATCAACAATAAGAGCGCCTTGCTCGACCATGGCAAGCCCTGCTGCTACCGCTTCCTCGACGGAAGCGTACGATCCCCCATCGGAAAAAGAATCTGGAGTAACGTTAAGGATCCCCATAATGACAGGAGTTCGAGAGTCAAACGAATAAGAACCGCAGCGCCAAATCATAAGTCATTCCTCCAAAAAGCCCCGAGCAAATTGCTCGGGGCAAACACAGCAAACAAAATACTTCCAATACCGTTATGTTAAGAAAGCATCATTGCGCAATTGGCATCCTTTGTGCAACTAGCACCATCGCGCAACTAACACCCTATACGCGAGGCGTATTGTTGTTTTGGTCGCTTCCACCCTGAGCGTCATGCAAATCAGAAACCTCACGAGCAGATTGCGGAGCAGCTGGCTGCACAGGCTGCGTTGGTTGTGCAGGCTGCGCTGGTTGCTCCGTTGCTATCGGCTGAGTAGCAGACTGGTCTACCGAAGTCGATTGTTCAACCTCTTCATGACGGACCGTTACCAAATCGATTGGCATAGGACGCCTTGGACGAGAAGGATTCGTCGCTGAAGGCGGCAATTGAGTAGGATAGCCGGGCTTGTTTGCGGGCTGCACCGAATCAGCCGACGCGGGCATCATAGGCTGATCGCTTTGCGTCGATGCTGGAACCGTAGGCTGGCCCGTAGGAGCAGGGAAATCACCAGAACCAGTCGAGTCGCCCTGGTTTCCGTTCTGGGAATTTTCGGCAGCGCTCTTAAGCTTCTTTGCCTCAGCTTCTTCCTTTTCTTTCTGAAGATATTCATCCCAGCGATTATTGAGCAATGCCTGACAAGCATCTCCATCGATAGTTTCACGCTCAAGCAATACGGAAGCCATCAAGTCCATCTGATCGCGTCGGGAAGACAGGATCTTCTCTGCACGATCGTGAGCTTCTTTCATGATGCGCGCAACTTCGTCGTCGATTCGACGAGCCGTATCGTCGGAATAATCCTGTGTATTGCCATAATCACGTCCCAAGAATACTTCGTGATTCGGCTGTCCAAACACCTGAACACCAAGCTCTGAACTCATGCCGTAATTGGTAACCATCGAACGCGCCATCTTTGTCGCACGTTCAAGGTCATTGGAAGCACCCGTAGTGATGTCGTCACAGAACAGCTCCTCTGCAACACGACCACCAAGGAATACCGCCAATTCATCACGCATCTGGTTGCGGCTATTAAGAACCTTATCCTCGTCAGGAATGGAAAGGGTATAACCTAACGCCCTACCACGAGAAATGATCGAGATCTTATGCACAGGATCAGCGTTTTCAAGCAGGTGTCCTACCAAAGCGTGGCCCGATTCGTGATACGCAATAGTAGTACGTGTTTGCTTATCCAAAACACGACCCTTGCGCTCAGGACCAGCGATAACACGCTCCATCGAATCCTGAACTTCTTTATTAGAAATGATGCGCTTATTGCGACGAGCAGTAAGAATCGCTGCTTCGTTAAGCAAGTTGGCTAGGTCAGCACCAGAAAAGCCAGGGGTCAGCTTTGCCAGGCTTACCAAGTCAACATCATCATCTAAAGGCTTATTGGCTGCGTGAACATTCAAGATCTTTTCGCGGCCCTTGACGTCTGGAACGTCAACAACAATCTGACGATCAAAACGACCAGGACGCAAGAGTGCAGGATCGAGAACATCAGCACGGTTGGTAGCGGCAATCAAGACTACTGAATCGTTAGCTTCAAAGCCATCCATTTCTACCAGCAACTGATTCAAGGTTTGCTCACGTTCATCGTGGCCACCACCAAGACCAGCACCACGTTGGCGGCCTACCGCGTCGATCTCATCAATGAAGATAATAGAAGGCGCAGCCTCTTTAGCTTTCTTAAACAAGTTACGAACACGAGAAGCACCTACACCAACGAACATTTCTACAAAGTCGGAGCCAGAGATGCTAAAGAATGGCACCCCTGCTTCGCCTGCAACAGCACGGGCAAGCAAAGTCTTACCAGTGCCCGGAGGGCCTACCAGCAAACAGCCACGAGGAATTTTTGCGCCCAAGGATTGGTACTTAGCAGGATTTTCAAGGAAGTCCTTAATTTCCTGCATTTCCTCAACAGCCTCATCCACGCCTGCGACATCAGCAAACTTAACGTCAGGATGCTCTTCAACGTAGTCTTTAGATTTTGCCTTACCAAAGGACATCTGAGAATTGTTTGCCTTGTTCATCTGGGAGAAGAAGAACAAAAGCAAGCCTGCAATAATCAGAATGGGCAAAATCGAGGCAAGAATTGAGCCCCAAGGAGAAGCAAGGCGCACGCTGTATTGGATCTCGGGATTTTCTGCCATGAGCTGTCCCAAAGAATCCTGTCCAACCCAGGTCACCGTGTAGTTATGTTCCGAACCCAAATTAGCTACCGCGAGCTGCTGCGTTTCTACGATATTCAAACGAGCAGATCCATTATTCATGGTGCCAAGCTCAGAATTCAACGCGTCAAACGCTTCATTGAACGCATCCGCAGAAGCACCGCCTGCGGTGGAAGCAGGATAATAGCTACCTGTAATGGTATAAGAGCCCGTATCGTATACCGCCGTGCTCACTCTTCCCTGCTCTACTGCCTGCATGAATTCCGACGTTTGCAGTTCGTCGGTCTGCGTAACACCAGTAGCCGAGGTCATCGTGCGTGCCATCATGAACATAAAGAAAATACCAATAATGATAAAGACCACTATGGTAACCACATTGGTCCGATTAGGCTGTTTAAACCCTTTCGGATTATTCCCCTTTGGTGTTTTGGGGGTCTTCGGATTGGGAGTTTGCGACATAAAGTACTGTATTCCTTATCTTCCAATAACCATTTCTATAGTTTATTTAAAGCTTATGCTGAAGGGCAATTGCAAGCGAAAGTCATAATCAGAAACGTATCTGCAGCAATCACCTTGCCAGCCATAAACCGTTATCTACTAATCATTGCTGATTTTACTCAATAATCTCTGGTTTCAAAACTCCAATACAAGGTAAGTTTCGATACCGTTCCGCATAATCAAGACCATATCCCACAATAAATTCATCTGGACATTCAAATCCGATGTATTTACAGGGAATATCTGCCTGATTTGGGGTGTCTTTGCGAAGCAAAGTGGCAACTTGAAGCGAAGCGGGATTGCGCGATTCTAAGTTTTTCATCAGATAACGAAGGGTAAGACCGCTATCCAAAATATCTTCTGCGATGAGCACGTGCCTGTCTTCAATCGAGCACGTTAAATCTTTCAGAATACGCACCACTCCAGAGCTTTTCGCTCCATTTCCGTAAGAGGAAATAGCCATGTAGTCCATTTCAATGGGCAAATGAATCTCACGAACAAGATCTGCCATAAAAATAGCTGCACCGCGAAGCACTGAAATAACTACGATACTTTTACCAGCATAATCTTGGGTAATGCTCGTACCTAGTTCTTTAACACGATTACGAATTTCTTCTTCTGTAAAAAGAACTCTATCCAAATCGGGAAATTGCTCCACGATAGGCCTCTTTTCCACCTCAAGGCAATTTGTCCACAAATACACGTCGCTTAGTGTAACAAAAGCGAGCTTAACACGTTAAATATGAAATACTGCTGTTATCGTTTTGCAGTAAATCTTCACTGTTCTACCACTTATTCAGCTTCTGCAACTTCTGCTTCAATGGTTTCCTTAAGGATATCGGGGAAGTTTTTCAATAAAGCGTCAACAGGAAGCCCCACAATGTTGTTGTAATCCCCCTCGTACTTTTCCACCAAAGCGCCACCCTTACCTTGGATGCCATAAGCGCCTGCTTTATCTATGGTCTCGCCCGTTGCAACATACGCATTGATATCTTCTTTGGAAAGCTCTTTGAAGGTCACATAGCTCGATTCAGTAAAGGAGCGAAACGCTAAAGAAACTTTACCGTCGCCTCCTTTTTCTTCGGTTTCATTGAGAAGAATCATCCAAACTGAAACACCAGTAATGACTTCATGAGTTCGCCCTGAAAGACGGGCAAGCATTTCTCGAGCATGATCGGCGCTATACGGCTTGCCATACATTTCACCATCCAAAACCACCGTAGTGTCTGCCCCGATAATGATTCCTAACCCCACAGGATTTTGAGCTAAGATCTCCTGCACCACCGCACCAGCTTTACGTTCGGCAAGTTTCTTTACTGCCTCTGCCGGCTGCGCACGTAAATCTGGCTCGAGCGATTCATCAACCTCAGACGAACCCGTAAGCACCGTGAACTTAACGCCCGCTTCTTCGAGCAATTGCTTGCGACGAGGACTTTTTGAAGCAAGTATTACATTTACCGGGATTGATACGGTTGCCATAGGTACTCCTTATACATATAGACATTAGAAAGCTGTTAGGAAAAGCGACTCTGTTCGAGCCATTTTCACCAGTTAGAACTCATATTTTTTTCATGCTAGCTTTTTACTTTATCTGGTTTACGACGAGCTCGAAATTGCGCCATGGGCTCAACAAGAACACCACGCTTGTTTGCACTTAGTGCAAGATCGCCTTGAATATTGGAGACAAATCCGCTTTTTGGATTGCCCTCTTCATCGAACGCTGAAAGCAGAGTTTCTATTGCGAAAGATTCGATCCGCGCATCTCGTCCCGCAAACACCTCTAGCACTGCCAGAGCCACACGACGCTGCAAAGGGCGTGCGATTTTTCCAAACGAAGGCTTGAACAAACAACCATCCCACGAGTCTTTATCTGGTTGCCCTATCCACTCAAGATGTTCTTGCGCCACATCACGAGCAAGTTCGTCTAAATAATCATCTTCGTCAGCGATGAGATTCATTGTTCGACATAAAGTATCCAACAGATGAGCATTACGAGCTTTTGCCTTAGGAATAATCTCGTGACGTACATAGGCACGGAATCGATCCGTGTGGGCATTGGTTGCATCTTCACGCCAACGGTGCCCCTCATCATCTAGCACAACACTTTCCTCAGGAAGAAGCCCAAGGTATTCGCGTAACTGATCACGCGAAACGTCCAAGCAAGGCCGCACGATAGATCCATTACGGTAGAGCATCGAGCGAAACCCTCCAGGACCCGTACCTACAATTGAGCGCATATAAAAATTCTCTACTCTGTCGTCTTGAGTGTGCGCAGTAACAATGCGACCTTCCGAAATGGGAACCATTTCGTGTCGACACAGACTCTCCAAAGCCTGTTGAGCAGCAACATAGCGCTCGCTGCGACCTATAGCCTCTATATTTCCACCCGTTTCTTGTGCCAGAGCAGCAACATCAATTTCGCAAGCAAAAAAAGGGATATCGAGTTTTTCTGCAAGTTGCTGAACAAAAGCCTGGTCTTTATCTGCGTCCAAGCCTCGAAGCTTGTGGTTTACATGCAAGATTGCAGGTTGACCAACTAAATTACGCTGATGCAGGTCATGCATCAAATACGTAAGTGCCGTAGAGTCAGATCCACCCGAAACCATCAGGACAACAGGAGTTGCTGCCCCAAAGAGCTGGTATTTTTGAATCGTTTGCTCGACCGTAACGATCATGCAATGCCTCTCTCTTTTACTAACTAGCAACAATTGCTCAGGAACCGTTGCGAAAAGAAATAGTTCTTTGATAGCGTACTTATTGTAAACGAATGCCTAAAAAGAGGAGTTTCTCCATGCAATTCATTCTGCGTACCATAGCTATTTTTGTTGCAGTTGCTGTTGCGGCTTGGCTTGTTCCTGGAATTAATGTAATTGGGGCAGGTGCAGCATGGGGATCAATCCTTATTGTTGCGCTCGTAATTGCGCTGCTCAATATGACGATAAAGCCCATTCTGCAAATACTAGGACTCCCTATTACCATTATTTCTCTTGGAGTATTTTACCTGGTAATTAATACGTTATTGCTCTACATTGCTGCAGGAATAAGCAATGCGCTTTTTGGTGCAGGTTTAGAAATTGCCTCATTTGGTTCAGGATTCGTGGCAGCGATAGTTATTTCGATAGTTTCCACAATCATGAACGCCATTTTAGGTGCCAACGACTAAACGAAGACTAAACGAAGACAAAAGCCAGATCCGCAAGACAACGGTTGCTGATAAGGTGTCAATCACAAACACAAAACCAAGCCATTAGGTTTGATTTTCTCTACATGAATTACTGCAAGGGTATCATTTATGCGCGGACTACTGCAGGAGTAACCTTTATACGCGAACTGCCTTTGTGTCCAGGCTACTGCAGGGATTGCCTTTGTGCACGGGCTACTGCAGGGGCAACCCTTATGAGCGAACTACCTTTTGCATGAGCTACTGCAAGAGCAACCTTTATGCGCGGGTTACCACCTCAACAACAAACCCTAATTCATCAAGAGAATCATAATAGGTAAATCTCGCTTTAGGATTGACGAGCGACTGGCCTTCCATCCATATTCCAATGCCACGCTCGCCCATCAGTTGAGTGATGCGATCATTATCGTCTACATCAAAACGAATATGATGCAAGCCGAACTGTCCTTTATTTAGATAATCGCGCCAAACAGTATTAACCTCGCCTACTGGCTGTAAAAATTCCAGCTGTATATTGAAGAAGTTATAGAATGCAGAAATTACTGGTGCATCAACCGTCTGACCGTCTGTTCGATAGAGGCAGTTTTGATACAGCGATTCTCCACCCGCATCAGGCTCAAAACCAAAGATAGTTCGCATACCCTGCTGAGCTTTCTCCATGTCTTCTACCACAATACCGATTTGCACTATAGTACCGAGCTCTCTTGCAAGAGCTAACTTTTCTTCGGTGGATTTCGTTGCGCTTTTGCCTTCGTTATCCATAACTGCCTCTATCTCGGTTTTTCTCCCTTTTACTGATTTACATCAGTTATTTTAAAACCAATTTGAATTTGCCCTTCGTTATTCCTGTTTATTGTCTCTCAACTGACAGGTTGCGAATACTCCGTCAATAGACAGGCTACGAACACTCTGCTTTTAATGGGCTTTTAATTTTATTCAGCAGAAGTTGCAGGGGTTGCAGTACGACCGGCATATTCCTGGTCAAGGTCATAAAGAGCCTTAGCATCAGAGCCAAAAAGCTTCATCTTAGTAACCATTTCTTCAGCGGTTGTTTCCTCTTCGCCCTGCTCTTCAATAAACCAATCCAAAAACTTCATGGTACGGAAGTCTTTTACTTCATAAGCTGCCGCATAAATATCGTTGATCAATGAGGTAACGTACTTCTCGTGTTCAAGCCCTGCCTCCAGTGGTTCGAGATAAGAAGAAAACGTCTTATCGGGAGCCGCAATTGCACCAAGAACAACCTTGCAACCATTGTCATGCAAATAGTCGCGAATCTTTAGCGCATGATCACGCTCTTCGGCAGCTTGAATCATGTACCAATTTGCGAAACCTGAAAGACCCTCCTCCTCGTAATAATCGGCGAAGGAAACATACAGGTAAGCAGAATAAAGTTCCTTGTTAATCTGATCGTTGAGAAGTTCATACACTTTTGCGTCCATGGTTTTCCACTTTCTCTCGAAGACACTTTTCCGAAAGAGGGAAAAGTTCTCTACATAGAAAACTTTCCTTATATCTTTCTCAAAATTGATACTAATAGTACTGAAGCTTTATAGGTTTCGGAATTCAAAAATATTGAAGTCTTGTTACAATTAATCCAGTCAAATTTTGGGTAAACTACCGATATTACCTGGGGAAAGAAGGGATTTCTTACCAGAATGGCCACACAGAGCACCAACAAGAAAACCTCGCATCGTCGTAACTCCGACGATAGTCACTCCATAACACGCGATAGTATTATCTCTACCGCGTTTGACCTGTTTCGCGAAAAGGGTTATGCCAAGGCTTCCATAAGCGAACTTGCCCGTCGAGTCGATATGGATCCTTCCTCGGTGTATTATTATTTCCCTTCAAAAGAAGCCCTCCTAGCTGAAATTTCCGAACCCGCAATAAGCGTTCCTACTTTAGAAGAGCTTTCTTCTTACACCGATAGCCGTACCGTACAACTCTACGCTCTCATCATGATGGATGTCGTACAAAAATGCGAACTGCCTCTTGATTTCATTGATGTAGAAAGTGCCGCCCGAAAAAAACCCGCACGCTTTGGGTCTTTCTACGATCGCTATAAAACGTTCTATCACACCCTGCTTGCGGTTATAGAAAAAGGCATTGAAGAAGGAGAATTTTGCGAATGCGCCGCCGACGAGCGTGCCGTTACCATCTTATCCATTAATGAGGGCCTCCAGCATCATTTTCATGCTAAAGAACGTGGTGAACTCTTGCTCACTGACTCTGGCTATACCGCACATAATCATTCCCCTGAAGATATTGGGCACATGAGCGCGCTCTCGGTAATACCTGCCCTTATTCCCGCTTCGATCGACTTTGACGAAAAAGCCCATGAAGGTCGAAGGCTTTATGCGCAGATCGTCAAAGCAAGCTATTAATTTGATGGTGCGATCTGCGGGGTTAGTAAGAAAATACTGGTCGACGAGACCGAAGTTCGTGCTTACCGCCAATCAGCGAGGCAAGGCTGAGCGCCTACTGCCGATTAGCGAGACAGAAGTTTGCGTCTGTCATTAGTCGGGAAACCGAAGTTTATGTCTGCCGTCGATCAATGAAACCGAAGCACCTACCGTCGATCGGCAAGATAACGCTCTCTTCTATTATTGAGCGACAAGAAAAAGTCGCCCTTCATGAACCGATAGCTCGTCGAGACGATTCACTGCAAAAATACTTGCTTTTCGGATTTCAGCAAAAGCTTCATCCGAGCCGCTTTCACCTATGCCGATGGTTGGGAATCCTGCTGAACCAAGCGTCTCGAGCGCATACAATGAATCATCAATGCCCCAGGTTGTTGTACGTTCTGTACCTAATGCTGTTTGCGCGTGTTCAAAGATAGCCGGCTCTCGTTTAGTTGAATCGATATCCTCAACCGAAAAAATGTGAGAAAAATAGTCAGCAATACCCGCGCTTTTCAAACCTGCCTGCAAATATCTTTGCGCACTGGACGACACAACACACATGCGCACGTCCGCCAATGCACACGTTTCCAGAAAGGAAACCACACCAGGAAGAGCTTGGGCTTGATGCGAGTAATATTCCATCATGTAATCATCGATAAAACGTATTACCGCATCAGGATCTGAAAACAATCCAAAGTGCTCATGGAAATAATGAGCAACTTCAGGAATGGTGAAAGTCGCAAACTGAGCACGCTCTTCAGGGGTTACTTTTACCCGAACCGCCCGTGAAAGCTCCCCTTCTAACCCTTGCCAAGCATTGAGAGAATCAAGCAAAGTGCCATCGCAGTCGAAGATGGCACCGGTAATTCTATTTCCTTTATTCATAGCTTTTCTTCAGAGCCTCAAAGGCGGGCATAGCGTTTTGGATGACCTCTTCAGGAATGCAATAGCTCACACGAACCCATCCGCCAACACCAAAACTGTCTGACGGGACCAAAAGTAATTCGAATTCTTTTGCTCGATCGGAAAACGCCTGCGCGTCTTCTTCAAGAGCTTTCATCCACAAATAAAATGCTCCATCAGGCGCAATGTAGTGATAGCCCAGTTTATCCAATCCCGCAGTCAACAATTCGCGATTTTTTGCATAGGCTTCAGTGTTTACTGGCTCGTCTACGCACCTTTCAATAACACGCTGGAAGAATACTGGCGCACAGATATATCCCAGAGCACGACCAGCACCAGAAATTGCTTTTTGCACTCGCTCAGCATCCTGCACCTCATCAGGAACCAGCACATATCCGATGCGATCGCCCGGCAAAGAAAGCGACTTTGACCAGGAATAGCAAACAAGGGTGTTGTCGTAGATGGCAGGCACCCATGGAACCTCGATATTGTCGTAGACTAATTCGCGATAGGGCTCATCGGAAATAAGGAACAGTTCTGAGCCAAATTCTGAACGCTTCTTGCGAAGCAGCGTAGCAAGATTTTCAAGCGTTTCGCGTGTATAAACCGCACCTACGGGATTATTAGGAGAATTGATAATAATTGCCTTGGTGCGCTCGTTAATGGCAGCTTCCATAGCATCGATGTCAATTTGGAAATTGTCACTACGTGCTGGCACTTCTACGCAAACAGCCTGAGCTTGCTCAATCCACACCCGATATTCAGGAAAATAAGGAGAAACAACAATAACTTCATCGCCCGGAAGAACCGTTGCATGAATGCAACAAGAAAGGCACGCTGCGGCCCCCATAGTCATATAGAAATTATGAGGCTCATATGAAGTGCCATAACGGCGATTTAGATTGTCTGCAATTGCTTGGCGAGTTGATTCCAACCCCACAGAAGAAGAGTAAGCATGGAGCTTTGCAGGAGGCCAATCGGCTAATTCATGCATTGTTTGGGCGACTTTCTCAGGAGCAGGAACACTGGGGTTGCCAATACTGAAGTCAAATACTTTGTCTTCGCCAATTTCTGCTTTACGTGCCATACCGTAGGCAAAAAGTTCACGAATAGCAGAAGGTTCAGCACCTAATCCATACATTTTTTCGTTGATCATGAAGGGGTCCTCTCCTACACAATACTCAAGCAAAACTTCTTCGAAAACTTAAGCTCATATGCTTTTCCATAAAAGATAACAGCTTTGTATTATGAAACTCAGCAAACAATCGAGCAAGGACATTGCGGTTAGGCACCTTCCAACCAGGATATTTGGTCAAGATGCTTACTTGCAAAATATTCTTGGCGTTTTAGTGATAATTAGGTATAATTCATTTCTGCGCCGGAGTGGCGGAACGGCAGACGCGGCGGTCTCAAAAACCGTTGTCGAAAGACGTGCGGGTTCAAATCCCGCCTCCGGCACCAGTTGAATTCGAAACCTGTCTCATTGAGGCAGGTTTTTGTTTTATAGAGCTCCTAGTGATTCAGCGAGTAGTACCACGAAGTATGCAAGGACGATCGCAGGCGCGAAGGGAAACGTTGCTATCGCTTCGATATATGTTCTATTCTTTTCCTGGTATCATCTGCGATCTTCTCTTCTACCTCGCTCTGAAAATCTGACTCTCGAAGAACCTCGGACACCTTCTCGCATATCTCATCTACGCAAACCTCAGCCAACTTGACAGATATCTTCAGCTCACGCGACAACTCCACAAAATTATCCCGGCCAATTTTGTCGATCTTACTTACTTCTCCAACATACATCCCCATAGTTCGTGACAGTTCCGGGTAAACCGCAGTTGAGACCAAATCATAAAACGGAGCCAACCTTAATGTCTCCCAACTCTCGTCGCGCAAAAATTTCA
>ENA-OQBD01000272-OQBD01000272.1-human-gut-metagenome-genome-assembly--contig:-NODE-272-length-29042-cov-3.552654_pt1 | contig 29042 bp, 30 predicted proteins | sample MGYA00242742_ERZ504543 | MGnify/ENA primary metagenome ERZ504543 (study PRJEB26092, sample SAMD00036239) | human gut metagenome | host: Homo sapiens | study: EMG produced TPA metagenomics assembly of...
ACTGCGTAAAGGTAGAGAAATGGGCGGACACATTGGTCGCCCCTACGGAAGATAAACAATATGGCCGTTTCTCTGGCGAGTCTCAGTTCTATGACAGGCAGACGCTAAGAGGAAGCGGGGAGATTCACAAGAGGGGTGGAAACCATAGGTGTCCATCCCTCTTGTGCCCCTCGCCGTGGGTACGGTGCCCCTGCCGGGCAGGCAAGTTAGGTTCGCTTCTCAAGCAGCAACCTCCTGTTCAACAAAAATTGAAAACCCATGATTTTGTTCACACAACGAACAAACACCGGGGGTATACTTGCGGTATTATAAGAATGTAAGGTGGAATTATATTGTCTACTATTTTAATCGCAGACGATGAGGCGCGTATCCGTCGTCTGGTCAGCGACTTTCTCAAGCGGGACGGTCATACCATCGTCGAAGCCGCCGATGGAAAGGAAGCGCTGAATATTCTGGAGAACCGCCGTCCGGGACTGGATATGGCCATTCTGGACGTGATGATGCCGGGGATGGACGGCTTTGAAGTCCTGCGGGAGCTGCGCGAGCAGGAGCACGGCGAAACCCACCTGCCGGTTATGCTGCTCACCGCCCGTGCCGAGGACGCGGATCAGGTGCGCGGCCTGGAAGGTGGTGCGGACGATTACGTTACCAAGCCGTTTTCGCCGATCGTGCTGGCGGCCCGCGTGCGCACACTGCTCAAACGAGAAGGCCGCGCCGGTGCACCGCTCGAACAGCTCGGCAAGCTGTCGGTCAATGAGCTGCGCCGTGAGGTCATGGTGGAGAACAAGCCGATCGACCTGACCCCCAAGGAGTACGAGTTGCTCATCTACTTTAAGAACAACCGCGCGATTGCGCTGTCGCGCGAGAGCATCCTCAATGCTGTCTGGGGTTACGACTACTTCGGCGACCTGCGTACCGTGGATACGCACGTCAAAAAGCTGCGCGCCAAGCTCGGGGAGTGCGGCACCATGATCGAAACCGTGCGCGGCTACGGTTACCGCTTTGAGGTATGAAGCTGAAGCATCGGTCAATCCGGTTTAAGTTTTTTGCCGCGATCAGCATTATCGCGCTGGTGTTTATCGGTATTCTGGTGCTGCTCAACGTGTTTTTTTATCAGGATTACTATATGATGACACGCCGAAGCGAGCTGCGTGATGCCTACGGCAGCATCTGCACCAGCTACGCGAGTGATTCCTCGGATGTTGCCGCGCTGCTGGACAGCTATGAGAGCCGCAGTGCCATTCGTCTGGCGGTGGTGACCGATAACGGCGATGTGATGACCTCGTCTGCCATGCAGGAGGGCGACGTAGGGTTTGATTTTGGGCACATGGAGCAAAAGTTCCGCAGCTTTGCGGTGCTGGCGTCCGTGGTCCAGAATCGTGACTGGGTAGATTTGGGTAAAAACGAATACCGCTTTATGACGATCAGTCTGCGCGATAATGACCAGTATCTGTGTCTGATCGGCGTGCTGAATGCGGAACACGGTGAATATCTGATCGCATATATGCCCTATGCGTATATCGAACAGAATTCTTCGCTGAATCTGGTGTTTCTGCTGATTGCCGGCGGCTGTGCGCTGCTGATTTGTCTGGGGTGCGGCTATGTTATCTCGCGTCAGTTTACGCGCCCGCTTATTCAAATGGCGGGACTGGCCGACCGAATGAGTGAGCTGGATTTCTCTATGCAGTACACCGGCAAGGAGGACGGCGATGAGATTGACCAGCTGGGACAGTCGCTCAACCGTCTGTCTGCGTATTTGGAGCAGGCGATCGGTGAGCTGAAGGAGTCCAATGATCAGCTGGCGCAGGAGATCGAGGAGAAGGAGCGTATCGACAATATGCGGCAGGAGTTTATCGTCAACGTGTCGCATGAGCTGAAAACGCCGATTGCGCTCATTCAGGGCTATGCCGAGGGCCTGACGGCTGGCGTGGCCGATGACCCCGAGGACCGCAAGTTCTACTGCGACACCATCGCCGATGAGGCCGACCACATGAACAAACTGGTCATGCAGCTGCTCAGTCTTTCACGGCTGGAGCTGGGTGCAGAGCAGACGTTCGACGAGGATATTGATCTGCATGCACTTTGTGCGGAAGCGGTGCGCAAAACCGCTGTTTTGTGTGAAAACCGAGGTTTGACCGTGGAATATGAGAACACGCATATTACGGTCCGCACGGACGGTGATCTGCTCGATCAGGTGCTGATGAATTACCTGTCCAACGCCATCCGCTACACGCCCGAGGGCAAGCACATTGAGATTTCGGCGGCAAGAACCGGAAACAGCGTGCGCCTGTCCGTGTTCAATGAAGGTGAAGGTCTGCCGGAGGAGGAGCTGCCGAAGATCTGGGAGAAATTCTACCGCACCGATCGCGCCCGCACCCGAGAGGCCGGCGGCACCGGCATCGGTCTGTCGCTTGTCCGCGCCATCGCGGATACCCTGCACGGCGCCTGCGGCGCGGAGAACGTCGAAGGCGGTATCTGCTTCTGGTTTGAACTGCCGGATCTGCTGCCCGCAGAGGACAGCGAGATAAAAGACTGAATTTGTCGAATAGAAAATTGAAAATCATGCTTGACAACTGCTCTATCCTATGGTATAGTATATAAGCACTCTGAGAGAGAGTTGCGATAAAATCTATATCGCGGGGTAGAGCAGTTGGTAGCTCGTCGGGCTCATAACCCGGAGGTCGCAGGTTCAAGTCCTGTCCCCGCAACCATGTTTAACCGCTGATTTCGTAAGAAATCAGCGGTTTTTTGTATTTTTCAGAGAACTTAGAAAACCTCCGGGAAGGTGACCCCGAAAGTGGAAAGTCGTATGGAAAGGCAGTGGTATCAAAAAAATGCACAACGTGAAGGTGCTTTTTTTGATACCTGAAATCAAAATTCTGAGTATACTTTGAGCAGCAGGCGAAAAACGTCAAGGAGATATAAAAGCAATGAATGCATCAACACCTGCATAACTTTCGATTTCAATGGCAGCAGTGAGGTAACGTCAAAGACCATGACTGTCATCTATGAGGCGCTTGCTCTGAACCTTATGCCGACACGGTGAGGCAGCGTCTTTGTCGGTTGGTATGATGCCGGTGATGGCGACAGCAATGAAAAAAGCACCAACGATTATAACAAGGCGGAGAATTGTACACTGTATGCATAGGTGGCGCGAATGCGATCATGGCAGTAGCACTGCTCGATTGCGCACGGCACAGCATGGTCCTGCGGATGCAGGCTGGGCAGCCCAGAAGAAAACGCCCCCGTAAAGCCCTGGCTCAAATGCAGGAACTTTTCAGAGGCGTCAAGGTCGGGCGCAAGGCGCACCGCCTGGCAGAGCTTATCAAAGAGATACACGAACAGCAGATACGGGAGGTTGGGGAGCAGCTTTTTCTTCCAGTCAACCGTCATAATTCCACACCCCGGTCTTTGGTCTTGACCTTCTCCCGCTGGCGGTGCTGGGCTTTGGCCTGCTGTTTCGCCTGCTCCAACTCCTTGCGGATAGAAGGCTTTTTCTCTTTTTCCAGGTTCTTTGCGGAGAACTCCCGGAAGGCCGCCGTGATGACGTCGGCATCCCGGCCCTTGAAGAACACCAGGTAGCGGGGTATCTCGCCGCTGGTGTCCTTTTTCAGCGCGAAGTCAATGCCGTACTTCTTGGCGGTGGCGGAAAAGGCCCGGATGTTCTGGTCGGTGATCTCGATGTTGGAAACGCCGGTGTTGTGCTTCATAAGCTGCCGGAGGGTCTGCTTGCCGTGGTGCAGCTTGGTCTTGTGGCCGGTCACTCCTTTCTGCATCTCGTCCAGCGCTTTTTTCATGGCCTGTTGCAGCATCCCGGCGGAGAGCTTAGTAGCCTCCACACAGAGGGCAACGGTGCGCTGGGTGACTTCTTCCTGCATAGCCTATCATCTCCTTTCTCCGCTGCCGTAGAGGTCGCGGTTCACCAGGGACGCATAGTAGCTGTCGATGGTGGCCGGAGCGTTATACAGGGCAGCCAGCAGATATTTCTTGATATTGCGGACATAGGTGGTGTTGTCCCGCATCCGATCCAGCACATACTCGATGTGGGAACTGTTCAGCTTCAGGAACCGGGATTTGACCACCTCCGCCGAATAGTCGTCCCCGGCAATGCGGATCGTCTCCCTGCGGGAACAGACAGTATCCACCATGAGCTCTACCAGCTCATTCAGCATATCCCGATCCAGCCGGTCATCCCGGCATAGATAGTCATACTCGATGTTCTCCAGAATCAGTTCCCGATAGCTCTCTCGCTCCCGCATCCAGTCCCGTTCGGTCCGGTTGCCCCTGCGGGGGGGGGCCTTGATTGGATTGGATTTGATGCCTTCCGTACTTGATGAATCAGTATTTTGTTCTTCAGGATTTCTTTTCTCTTTATTTAATTGCGGCCGGTTTTCCAGACATGGGTTATCCATATCCGGGTTTTCCGTATTTGGACAAGCCGTATCCGGCTCATCCTCACACGGCTGGCCCATGTCCGGGGGATGGGGTGTCTCGTAGATGACATACTCCACATCCACGATCTTGCCCTTGCTGTCCCGGAGCCGATTGCGGACTATGTACCCGGCCCGCTCCAGCTCCTTCAGGGCGGAACCGATGCTGTCCGTACCCTCCTTGCAGATTTTGGCCAAGCCTCTGGTGAGTAGTTCCAGTCCTCTGGCAAGGACAGCATCATGGAGAGCAGCCCTTTGGATTTCAGCGACAGCCCCGCATTCCGCAGGTGGTGGTTGGACATTACCGTATAGTCGCGGTTTTTTTCAATGCGAAATACCGCCATCATATCACCTCCTTTCGGCGGTCTAAAAAAGTGTCGATTTTCGGGGGAAAGGCAGCCTCTATGCCGCCCGGATACCCCGGAGGGGAAAACCTATGGGCGGTGGTCTTCGGCTGATTGTGGATAAATTACATGGGATTTTTGTCTCCATTCAAAACAAATAAAACTACAATGCAGCGTGATTTGGCTATATAAATGCACCGCAGAAACTCTGCGGTGTTGCAATAATAATTAACTGTAACCTCATTTTCAAATCGCTCATTGCTGAAGCTAGTAAAGCATGGTATAATTGAATTATGTCAGATGTATACACAAATTCGCAGTAATACTAACTAAAAAAGTTATGAGGTATTTTATGAAACGAATTTGGATTAATAAAAAATACATTTCTTCAATAGCGACGACGATTATTGGCGGTATTTACGCCTTTTTTCGGTTTATTGGAAATTTTGTATCATTAGATGGGGTTTTGCCCCAAGAATTGCCCTTTTATTCAAAGGTATTAATTAGTCTAGCAATTTTGGATTTTTTTATGGATTGTCTGTTTTCTAATTGTTGGGTGTACATTATCACGCAGAAAAAGGTTTGAGGTAATCTGCGGAAATAACGGCCATAAATTATATGTCCAATATGGAGATTTATTTGATGCGAATGAAGTGCTCAATCCATGTGAACGAAGGAATATAATAATTCCTGTAAATAGATGCTTTGACACTATAGTTGATAATCATTTAGTTTCAGAGCAAACGCTTCATGGAATTGCTTTTAAACAACTATATAGTTCTGGCAGATATACAGAGCAGTCCCTAAATGCAGCAATACAACGGCAGTTGTCTAATCAGCCTTATCAAGATATCGATATAATCGATAAACCCGAAGGGAACCTTAGACGGTACCCAGTCGGAACAATTGCCGATATTCCTAGCGATGAAACCACGCACCTATTCCTTTGGGCGTTAAGTACCTTTAATAGAGAGTTGAAAGCTCAAACATCTATGCAAGACTATGCACTAGCAGTACAAAAATTAATTGAAGCATGTAATAGTGAGTCTGAAGGTTTCCCTATTTTAATTCCACTAGTAGGGACAGGCCTTTCGAGAACAAAAAAAGACCAGAAAGATGTGCTTTCATACTTGGTACAAGCATTTAAATTGAATAAAAGTGAATTAAATTGTGATATTCATATCATTGTTCGTGAAACTATTAAAAGTGATATACCCATAATGAATTTGAAATAAAAATTACTAAATTTTAGGAGGTACCTCAAAATGTACAGAACTAGAACCTATATTGCTGCAGATTGGGATGGCGATATTGATGCTGTAAATGCATTACACAATTGGAACAACGGAAAAAAATGGAGTCTGTCGTTTACAGATGCACATGATTTGACCAAATCAAGTGATAGCAGTCTAAATTGTAGCATTAAGGCTTCTCTTTCTACAAGAATGGATGCCTCTAAGACCTTTGTTCTTATCGTCGGAAAAGATACTAAGAGTCGCAAAGCAGGCGAATGCACATACTGCAACAACTATAAAGGCGGAAAGTGTTTAACGGGACATACAATAAATAATGACAGTTTTATTGAGTACGAATGTAAAAAAGCAGTTAGGGACAGAGATAAGTTGAAAATTATTGTTTTATATAATGCTGCAACAGTAGATAAGAGCAAATGCCCAGATGCAATTAAATCTTATGGCCAACATGTCGCAATGCAGAAAATGGGAAATGGAACCCATGTTTGGGATTATCAGGCCGTTAAAAATGCATTGGAAGCATAACATATTATGAGCAATGGCGATAGTCCATATTCTGTTGTGGTTTTTTCTTGATTGAACAATTGGACCACTGCAGGTGAACAGCCTGCGGCGGTCCAATATTCTTATTTCGTTTCGTCGTCCAGCCCTTCCGCCTTCAGCTAATCCTCAAAGGACTTCCTGGAAATGCGGATCATGTTGCCGATGCGGATCGTCTTGAACAATCCAGAGTTGGCGAGTTTATAGGCCGTAGCATGGCCGATACCGAGAATGGCTGCGATGTCATTCACGGTGTATGTTCTGCTTTGGGGCATCCCTTTTTCGTTGGTGCTCATAAGATTATCCTCCATCTGTGCTAACAGCATTTTGAAATGGCCCCTGGAAGCCCTCTGTCACAAGGGGTTCCTGCTAATACCATGCTAATACGACATTTGAAAAGTCGTTGTAAGGCAACATATTTCAGGGGAATTTGTGCAAATTGACCTGCCTCCAGGCAGCACAATTTGCGAAGAAACAACACAGGAAGATATGATATGAACAATTTACGAAATGGTACGCCGTACTCCCGGAGCACAGTTTGTTGAGTCTGTGCTTCGGGATTGTTTTGCTGCAAAGCGGTTCGGAGTTAATCGTTTTTAGGATCGGTTTGGGATACTGGTATGCATAAAGGCAGAACAAGAGTAGAACAAAGTAGAACAAAGGTAGAAAAAGTTGGAATCAAAGAGGGATTGTCAAGAGAATCTTACGAGTGTATAATAATAGTATCGAAAAGTGGGTAAAGTAGCTCTGCTGCCGCAAAAAGATGCGATAGTGGAGCTTTTTGTATATCAAAAAAGTCAATAGTAAGACCAATAAGAGAATGGCTTATTGGTCTTTTTTTATACCCTTTTTCGAGAGTATATACACGAAAAGAGTGAGAATCGTGGGGAGAAAATGCAAAAATTCGCCTAATGTGAAGGTGCATGGAGTACCTTTCCGTGTGACAGAAATGGGGATGACGACTAAAGGGCAGGCTAGATGCTATATCAGTATGAGGCAGCCAGATGGGAGTATACTGCATGGGGAAGGCGTAAGTAAACTGGTTACGGCAAAGAGTATGAAGGCTGAGGCTGTCATAAAAGCTGCAGAAAACATTATATGGAAGAATCGTGGACAGGTGCTTGAGTGGTTACGAGCTGGTCGACTGCAGAAAGCGACACCGACGCTGTTGCTTCTGGTGCTGCCGGAAGAAAGCGTAACAAGTATATATGGTAAGAACGATGAAAGGCGCAGAGAACTGGTGCGGTGCGCAGCGAAATTGCTTCCGCCATTGCCTGAGTTACAGGAAAAGATGGAAGCTGTAACTTTTCGTGCTGTAGAAAAAGTAGCAGTTAACAGAGGGGAAGACGATGCTTTAAAGCGAGCGCTGAACCGGCTGTATGATGAAGCGGTTGCGCAAGGAATCTTACAAGAAAATAATGTTAAAAAATTGCTCGTAACTATGCGCAGTGAGGGAGAAAAGGCAGACAAAAATATTAACCAGCGTGCCCTTAGTCTGGAAGAGATGCGGATACTGACGGCCTCATGTATAGAGGGAATGCGGACAGATGCAAAATACTCAGCTGTGCTGCTTCATCTGACCACAGGAGTAAAGACGGGAGAATTATGTGGATTAAATATTGACAATTTAATGCGGTATAAAGATGTGGTATATATCGAAATTGGTGCAAAATATGTACAAAAGCGTGGAAAAGTTGCGGAGTGGAAGCCATATGAGCGTGAAAGCGGAAAGGTACGCCGTATACCATGTACTCCTTTAGCACAAGCAGCGCTAAGTGTGCTTTTGAAGTCGCGGTTGGAAGCGGGTGCAAAGGTGGATGCTCCGCTGATTGTAGACGAAAATCGACGTCGGTGGGATGTCTTGAAGCTGCGCGCTTTTGAAAAAGAGCTGCTTCAAAAAGTAGTGCCAGAGTATGCGAAAATCTCGCGAACTGATCTAATCCGTACAAGTTTTGAACACTATTGCCGTGCTATATGCGGTATGACAGATGGTCAAGTGCAGAAGATATTGGGGTGTAAGGCAGGTCAGACGTACGAAGAGTGGTATGCGGACTACAATTCTAGGGTTGCGCTGATAACGCTATGTGCACAGCTTACAAGATTCCATAATTTGTTAGCGGAAAAGGGGGATAGATGGAAAGTGGCCATGCACCTACATCTGCGGGTGAAGCGTGGGGCAAGTGTCAAAATTCAAACTGAACATGGTGTCAAAATTGAAAAAATATAGTAATATGTGAGCCGAGAGGCTCTTTTTTTATGCCTGCAGATAAGGACCTATTGTATCTTGCAATAGGTCCTTATGTTGCATAATGAAATTTGAGTTAATTATATTGACGTTTATTTACTAAAATGTCATTATATAAAATATAAAGTAGCAGAATAAGGAGTGAAATAAATGGCATTTTTCACAACTCAGCGAAAAGAAACCGGTAGTTATAATACAAAGCGAACTAAGCCATGCCGCAGCAGACGCAAGGGCAAAATATATAACGAAAAAACGAAAAATGGTAAACTAACCGTTTGGGGTGCTTACGAGCGGGTAATTTTGGCTATACAGAATGCGCGCAAATGGGCTGACAGCACATGCAGGGCATATGATAGTGTTTTCTACCATTACATTGCTGAGATTTATAGTGACATTGAGTATGCTTCGCTGACAGAAGAAACGGCGGAGCAGATTTGGTCGTCTAAAATTGACATTTTTGAAGGCAGTGATGCACAGGATCAAAGAGCGCGGAGTATTTTCGTGAGCTTTGTGGAGCAGGCATGTCGAGCGGGACTTTCCTCGATGCGGTTCAGAGACTTGGCGCCATTTGTGATTCCGGAAGATCTTAGTCAGCTGACTACGGAGCAGCTGTTGGAGGTACGTAGAGCTGCTGATCGTTGCCAGTGGCGGCCGAAGTCGCTGACAATTGAAGCGGAAATTAAAATTTATAACGAGTTGATAAAGCGAGCATCGACACAGGGCGAGTGCATTGCTTTGCTGGTCATGCTTCTGCTGGGCTGCCGTACATCAGAAGCAGCGGGTTTGTCATTTGGAAATATTCGCAAAATGGCGGATGGTTTGTACTCTATAGAGCGACGAGAAGTGGAAGAGCAAAGCTCGAGGACCGTCAAAACCGGCAGTAAAACCGCAAGCGGTTACAGACTTTTGCCGCTGCTGCCGCAGTTTTATGAGCTGCTGGAAGAGCGCAAGCGTATGGTGCAGGAGTACATGGAGAAAAACGGCTATACCGACTTAGATATTAATGACATGCCGCTTGCTTGTCAGGGTACGAATTTGCTGACACGGTGTACAGCAAAGGAAATGAACCGTATTTTTAAGGATATTTGCATTGATGCAGGTGTCGAAGAAGGCTTTTTCTTTGAAGCTGAGGCAATGATGGCTATTGATAAAGAGGCAGGAGCAGAGTACGAGAATGTGGTAGTAGCCTATATTCTGCGGCATCAAGCTGCAACGGAGCTGATAGCGACTGATGCTTCTCGGGCTGCAATTTCTGTGTTGATGGGTCATAAAATTGAAGCCCCTAATGTAAAAGCATTTGACTATGCCAATGCAGATGGTCAGCGTGAACTGCTGCATATTTTAATGCAGCGTCCGTTATATCGGTACATTTGTGGTGCGACAGATATGGAGCAGATTACTCTTGAAAAAGGGCAATCGGCAGTATGCGGAGGATCGGCTCGTCTGGTCGCACAAGAGGACGAGGAGTTCGATCTTTATATCGACACACTGGAGCCATATGACACGATAAAGATTCAGCTTGAGGGCGGTGCCCGGTTGCTGAAGAAAGATGTGAGAAAGACGACTGCATTGCCGTATCAAAGACCGAGCGGACTTCGTATGGTGAATGCGGTGGATAAAATTGTGGCAGAGGCTCAAGAAAGCATAGCTGATGGAAAGCTGGCAGATAAGCCGGTTATGATCGCGCAGTGTGATGATCCTCTGAGCGAATTGCTGACTGTTGACGACTTACATATTGATTGGGAGCCGAAAATCGCTAATGGGAATGGAGAGTCGTTTGCAGATTCTTCGGAAGAAGTGAAGATGGCGGTTTGCGAAGATACATTGATTGCGGTTTTGCCGAGTGGTGTATTAAAAGAAGTGCCGAAAAAAGAATACATTTATAATCAGACCAAGAGGGCACGCCGTGATGAGAAGATTTTTGCGGATAAAACAATGGACAGCATTAAAGCAATATGGCCGTTTTCTCAATCTGCGGATAAAATTGTAATTAGCAGAGAGGGAACGGCATGGTATCTGCTGGCTGAGGTCAGTGCAGAAGAATTTTTACAGGCAGATGAGTGGGAAGAATGCCGTGGAACTTTGGCGGCGGGCGGTCTCATGATTCCATGTGAAAAGGATGCAGATTCGTTGATTTGTGGAGCGCAGAATGGCGATCTAGTACGCTTACCAGCAGAAAAACTGTGTGCATGGCAGGGGCGGCAACAGATCGTACGTATAGGCGAGGCACCTCTGGCAGCAGCTTGCTTCTGTATGGCTACTGATGATATTCTGTTGATTAGCGAAAAGGGACAGGCTCTTCGTACACATGTTTCGGATTTATACAGGCGCGTAGACATTGGCGGTGGCCTGACCAAAGGTATGCGTATGAAAACAGGTACAGACGATAGGCTGCGTTGCTGTTTGGTCTATCAACCGAAACGCAGCTTGACAGCCATTTCCCAGCAGAGAAAGCTGCTTGTGCTGCGTGTAGACGGAGAAGAAAAGGCTCAGCTCAGAGCGCAAGGCCATGTCGGAGAGGGCGTTTGCCTGGTGCATGTGGAAGGCTCAGACGGTGTGGCAGATGTGCTGTATGCAGATCAGGCAGTGTTACTGTTGTCAGACTCCGGATATGCGCAATGCCGTGACATTAGTGTGCTGAGAGAGAAGGGACGCCGTGCAAAAGGCATTGAGGGCATGAAGCGCGGTCAGATTATAAGAGCGGTATGTGCGAAAGTTAAATAATAGGGAAGGCGCAGCTTTTGAGCAGGTATCTCAAAAGCTGCGCCTTTAGGCTTGTATGAATGTAGTTAGACTTGCTATTTTATAGTAAATATAAAAATAAAGCGAAGAAAAAGTTTGATATGTACCCAGAATTCTGGACACATGAAAAATTGAATTAGGTGCACATGGATGCCTCTCTGAATTTTGTAGGAGGCATCCATTTTGTTTTCTCTTGGATTCTTTCGTTGTTGTAGTAATTTATGTAGCCGTCAACAGCCTTGGCAAATGTTTCAAAAGAGGAATACTCTTTTTCATGCCCGTAGAACATCTCGTTTTTCATCCGTCCAAAGAAGGTCTCCATGATGCAATTGTCGTAACAGTTGCCCTTCCTTGACATGGATTGAATGATTTTGTGATCTTTAAGTGCCTGCCTGAAGTACACGTGCTGGTACTGCCACCCTTGATCAGAGTGAAAGATCAGGCCATCTACAGAGGGAAACTTCGTAAAGGCGCCGGCCAACATTCTCTGGATCTGTGCCATATTGGCACTTTGAGATAAATCATAAGAAATGATTTCGTTTGTGTTCATGTCGAGTATGGGAGAGAGATAACACTTCCCCCACGAAAAACCGAACTGAGATACATCGGTAGTCCATTTTTGCATAGGAGCTGTCGTGCTGAAATCCTGGTCAAGGATATTCTCAGCAACCTTGCCGACCTCGCCCTTGTAGGAATGATACTTTTCCTTTGGGCGCTTTCCTGCCAACCCCATAGTATGCATAAGCCGTTGTACCCGCTTATGATTGACCTTGTGGCTGCGCTCTATCAGTTCCTGATATACTCTTCGCACACCGTAGCGGCCTTTATGCTGTGAGAAAACGTCCTTGATTTCATCTGCCAAGCAATGGTTTCGAACAGCAACTTGATCGGCCTTGCTCAACTCAAAATAATAGGTAGACCGTGCCATCTGCATAGATTTCAACAGATATTTCAATTGGTATCCTTTTTCACGCAGCTCTTTGATGATTGCTGCTTTCTCGCCTTGAGTTGCGCTGCGTGCCTCTCTTCTCTCAAGGCGATCTTCTTTTTTTATAACTTCATTCTCCGCCTTTATATACTCGTTTTCTGCCCGAAGCCGGATCAATTCTTCTCGTTCGGATTCATTCAGTGGCCTTGCTTCTTCCTTTTTCATTTGGGGTACCCCTTTACTTGGACGACCTTTTTTCATTTCTACCAGGCCATTATACTCCTTTGTTTTATAGTTTTGAACCCATTGATACAATAGTCTATCATACCGGCCTCGATTGCCACTGACACACAGGATTTTCCGGACATTACTTGGGATACTAGTTCCAGCCGTTCTTCTGGTGTCCAGTTCCTGTTGAAATTTTTGTGTTTCAGTGCTTCTGGACCGCGGCTATCCTCATAGTCTCACTTTATCCCGAAAGGATTTATCGCTAACACCTTCCGGCGTTTCTGGCCATTTTCCTTCTCGATACAGTTCTACACATTTCCTTTTGTACTCATATGTGTACCGCATAATAATACCCCCTCTACTGGGGTGTCCAGTAAAGGGGGTACATATCAATCAGAATGTGCTCCGCTTTTTACATATACTTACCAATTTAATCTTTGACCGCATCTACTACAAAATGCCATATATTCACGTTCTATAGTAATTTTACAACGTGGACAAATTGAATATGATGAATACCGTCCGAACGAATAGAACGACATAGATTTTGTTACGTTCATGGGTATGCGATACTTTAACTCAAATATAAGCAAAAATATATTGAGACGGTTTACTCTCAGCCATAATATCTAAATTCGCTGGCGAAGAGCCCGTTTCAAGTAAAGTACTACCATTGTAAGCATTCAGTTCTACATAGATGCGATACGAATATCCGCGGTCAACCGCCCAATGTTTAGTATCTACTGCCGCATAATGGGTATTTGAAGTAGCCGTCCATGTTTTGATAGTGGTCCATTTCTGGTTTTTCAACTGCTGAAGATGTAGTTTACAAACAGTTTTAGTTACTTGGGGTGATGCTGCACTGCCTGTACCATACACGGTTGCAATTCCCAAAGTCGAAATGCTGATGTCACCGCTTATAGATGAAACATATTTCCAACGTGGCTGCATGGCAGCATTGGAACAAGTAAATACTGCAATCATTACAAGAATGATTGCGATTGCCGATTTCATAAATCTTTTTTTCATAAGCTATCTCCTGTGTGTCGTTCTATATAAATAAACGAGTGCTTTATAGAAGGACTGACAAAATCTCAAAAATAATTCCCGCAGTATCAACTGCAGGAATTAACGGCTATATTTTAGGGATACTTTCAAATATCTGCACAACAACATCTTTGGAAATGTTACCCATAATCCAAAAAGTAATGTCATCGATTACATATGTGGCTATAATACGATCTTGACGTTCGGATATAGTAACATCAGCACCATTGATTTGCAATTTTGTTACTTGTCCACCTTCGGTGTCTATTGATAGTAAGGAAGGATGCAAATCACATTGCATATCATAATAGCTTCCGGTTCCATCTACAAATTGTATATAAATACTAGTATCGGATAGTTCCTGTATAGATTCCACACCAAATTCTTTAGGAGTATATGTTGGTAGATATTTGGTGAATTTCGATGATATCGATGAGGTTCCTTTATTAAATGCAAAGCTTGAGTTATCTTGATCTGAATAGAAGATGAAATTAATAATTGAAGTTCTGAATGCGTTAACGTTGAACATCATAGCAGCACAAACCAAAACAGCAACGAGAATCGCGATACGAATCCTGGAGCGCAATCCTCTTGGGAGGTATGGAGTAGATTGAGGTTTTTGATTCTTTCGAATCAATTTCTTCATTTGCTTTTCAAAAGTAGGGGAGAATTTATGGGCAGGGCTCCCTTCTGAACGTAGTTCTTCATCGGTTTTGAGTTCGATGTTATCGTCATCAGAAATTTGCGATATTGCGACACTAATGAGTTTATCGAAATCCTTATCGGATATTTTCACTGTAAGACACCTTCTTTCGTTAGAATTACTTTAAGTAACTTTTTGGCGCGACTGATGCGTTTGTGAACAGTATTAGTAGAAAGATTTAAAGCAATGCCGATTTCCTCGGTGGTATGATCATATAGGTAGCTTAATTTTCAAGACATCTCTATATTTATCCGGTAACTCGCTGATAGCTTGAACAATTGCTTCAACGGTAATCCTGTCGACAATGATATCTTCGGGTCCGGATGAATTATCTGACAAATCCAGTGGTATTTCATAGACGGTATCGGTTGGATGTATACTCCGATAATAATCGATACAGATATTTCGAATAATCATTTTCAAGTAGCTACGATGCTTGTCTACAGGTATTTCAGCAATTCGATTGATATTCTTGGCAACTCGAATGTAGGCTTCGGCAACCATATCTTCGGCGTGCTGAACATCATGAAGAATGCCGTAAGCTATTTGAAACATACCTTGAGAATAGGTTCTGTAAAGAGATTCGAATAAGCATAATTTGGATTGGCGTTCGACTAATGCGAATGAAATCATGTGCAGGACTCCGTAAATTGTATTGATAATATATATTGTATCAGAAAATCGACAATTTGTCGAAAATACTTGGATGACTGCAAAGCCACATATTCAACAGGAGATAGTGTATGAAAGAGATAGCTGGGGGATTGGTTATGCGTGTTATGGTGTTAGCTTATATATCTATTCGAGCAGTGAAATTTCATCGAGAGGGAAAGTTACAATTCTTGAATGTTTATATTCATATATTGAGGATGCCACGCGTGATGGTCAAATAATGTGATATAAGTATATTTAAGATAAGCAGTGGATGAAATGGCTTTCTGCATATTGGAGTAAACATGTTTTTGTGGTAAAATATTAAAAGATTTTGAGATTATGATGTAATAAATTTTTTTGAATGGAAGAGTAAAGTAAGTAATCTATGTGGCAGAGGAAAATAAGGAGATAACGAAATGATTAATAGTCTGAATATGGATTTAATGAAAGAACGGATATTCTGCTAGAGTTGATGACGGAGAAAAAGATTGATAAAGAGGAAAGAAGATTGGAAATATTATTTGTGATGCTTATAAATGGGAGGATATAGGATGACAGTTCTGTTAGCAGGCGGAGCGGGCTATATTGGATCACACACAACTGTACAGCTTTTGATGAATGGATATGACGTAGTAATCGTGGATGATTACAGTAATAGCTGTCCGGAAGTCATCAATCGTATCAAAGAAATTGCTGGAAAGCAGGTTCGCACTTACGCGGTTGATATAAAAGATAAAGTTAAAGTACAGCAGATTTTCGCAGAAAACAATATTGACTGCGTTATTCACTTTGCAGGGCTGAAAGCGGTTGGCGAGTCGGTACAACAACCGCTAAAGTACTACCGTAATAACATCGACACCACGCTGACTCTGCTCGAATGTATGCAGGAGGCAGGCGTCAAGCAGTTTGTTTTCTCGTCTTCGGCAACGGTTTACGGCAAGGAGAATGCGATTCCATACATCGAGACGATGAAGCGCGGCAGCTGCTCCAATCCGTACGGCTGGACCAAGGTCTTGATGGAGGAGATTCTCGAGGACGCCGCAAAGGCTGATTCTGAATTGACCGTTGTTCTTTTACGCTACTTTAACCCGATTGGCGCACACGAATCCGGCCGTATGGGCGAGGATCCGCAAGGTATTCCAAACAATCTCATGCCGTATATCGCGCAGGTTGCCGTCGGCCGCCGCGATCATCTCACGATTTTCGGTAATGATTATCCGACACCGGACGGCACCTGCCGCCGTGATTATATCCACGTGATGGACCTCGCAGACGGTCATGTGAAAGCGGTCGAGTACGCCGCGCAGCACAAGGGCGTTGAGGTATTCAACCTCGGCACTGGCACGCCGTACAGCGTGCTCGAGATCGTGCATGCATTTGAGAACGCAACTGGTGTTGCAATCAAGTATGAATTCGGTGTTCGCCGTGCAGGCGATTTGCCGGAGTTTTGGGCAAATGCCGATAAGGCCGCACAGGCGCTCGGTTGGAAGGCGGAACGCGATTTGACGGCGATGTGCAGAGATACCTGGTGCTGGCAAAGCGGAAACCCGAAGGGATATAAGAATAAGTAATGAAGGAATCGAGAACGAATGATAGCTATTGATATTTAGTGTTATTAACTGTTATTAACTGGCGTTTTTCACCAAAGGCTTGAGATGTGTTAGGGGTTAGTTATTGTGTTTTGGGTATTATAAATCATGATTTAGGAAATGGATTGAAGAGAAAAATTGTCAGATGTTTCAAAAATAACGTTTGAATATCTCCCTGAAAGTATTGTTGTTTAAAGGCAGATTTGATATAATAAATTTGGTTCTATAAAAGTAGCCCAAAGTTGATGTATATTAGTTATATGCGCATGAAACATAGTGACGCTTGGGAAAATATTCAATAACATTAAGAGTGCAAGAAAGTGTTACTTAGAGAAAATAATGGGTGTCTTGACGCAGTGTATAGATGTTCAAGAAGTAGATAAAGAAAGATATCTTAAGACACTAAATATCAAAATTGAGGATACATAGATGAAAGCATTATTTTAGCAGGCGGTAGCGGTACGAGACTGTATCCGCTGACCATGGTAACGAGCAAGCAGCTTTTGCCGATTTACGATAAGCCGATGATTTATTATCCGCTTTCCACGCTGATGCTGGCTGGAATTCGGGATATACTAATCATCTCGACACCGACGGATCTGCCAAATTTCGAACGTCTGCTCGGTGACGGCAGTCATTACGGCATCAACCTGTCGTATAAGGTGCAGCCATCTCCGGATGGCCTTGCGCAGGCGTTCACGCTTGGCGAGGAGTTTATTGGTAATGAGCCGTGCGCGATGGTGCTCGGCGACAATATTTTCTATGGTGCAGGTCTGAGTGAGCGCTTGAAAGCCGCTGCAGAGGCAGCACAGAATGGTCGGGCGACCGTATTTGGTTACTACGTCAACGACCCGGAGCGCTTTGGTATCGTGGAATTTGATGAGGCAGGCCACGTGATTTCTGTCGAAGAAAAGCCCAAGCAGCCGAAATCCAACTACGCAATCACCGGCCTGTACTTCTATGACAAGCGCGTTGTGGAGCTGGCAAAGCAGGTCAAGCCGTCTGCACGCGGCGAGCTGGAAATTACCGATCTTAACCGTATGTACCTCGAGGACGGCACACTCAATGTACAGCTTCTCGGCCGCGGCTACGCATGGCTGGACACCGGCACGATGGACACGCTCGTTGAGGCAGCGGAGTTTGTGCAGGTTATCGAGCAAAGACAGGGCATCATGATTTCCGCACCCGAGGAAATCGCATATCGCCACGGCTGGATTACGCGCGAGGAACTGCTCAAATCGGCGGATACATACGGAAAATCTCCGTACGGTGAGCATTTACACCGCGTAGCAGACGGAAAAATTCGATATTAAGAAGGTAAGGGCATGGAGATTATCAAAACGAAAATTGACGGCGTTGTCATCGTGGAACCTAAGGTGTTCGGCGACCATCGCGGTTTTTTTATGGAAAGCTGGTCCAAGCGCACATTTGAGGAGGCCGGTCTGCACTACGATTTCGTGCAGGACAACCACTCGTCCTCAACTGTGAAGGGCACGCTGCGCGGTATTCATTTCCAGCGCGGCGACAAGGCGCAAGCAAAGCTCGTGCGCTGCGCACGCGGCGCGGTGCTCGATGTTGCGGTTGACCTGCGTCCGTCCAGCCCGACTTATAAGCAGTGGGTTGCGGTCGAGCTGAGCGAGGAGAACAAGCGTCAGCTGATGATTCCGCGCGGCTTTGGTCACGGCTTTGTGACGCTGACCGATCATGTGGAATTTTTGTATAAGGCGGACAATTATTACGCGCCCGAGGCAGACGGCGGCATTCGCTGGAACGACCCGGAGCTTGGCATTGACTGGGGCGTAACTGACCCGGTTTTGTCCGAAAAGGATACGAAATCGCCGTTTTTAAAGGACGCTGTGACTGGCTTTGAGGACTGGTAATATGAAGATTTTAGTAACCGGCGGTGCCGGATTTATTGGCGGCAACTTTGTGCATTTTATGCTCAAAGAGCATCCGCAGGACGATATTCTGTGTGTGGACGCACTGACCTACGCAGGCAACATGGAGACGCTTGCGTCTGTGATAGACAATCCGCATTTCAAGTTTATCAAGGCGGATATTGCTGACCGTGAGGCGATTTACAGCATTTTCAAGCAGGAAAAGCCAGAAATCGTAGTTAACTTCGCAGCGGAGAGCCACGTTGACCGCTCGATTGAGAATCCGTCCATTTTCCTGCAGACCAACGTCATGGGTACGCAAGTGTTGCTCGACGCGTGCCGCAAGTACGGAATCAAGCGCTATCATCAGGTTTCGACTGACGAAGTGTACGGCGACCTGCCGCTTGATCGTCCCGACCTGTTTTTCACCGAGGAAACCCCGATTCACACCTCCAGCCCGTACTCGGCGAGCAAGGCAAGTGCTGACCTGCTCGTGCAGGCGTACCACCGCACGTTCGGCGTGCCGGTGACGATTTCGCGCTGTTCGAACAATTACGGCCCGTATCATTTCCCGGAAAAGCTGATTCCGCTGATGATTGCGAACGTGCTGAACGATAAGCCGCTGCCGGTCTACGGTGACGGCAAGAACGTCCGCGACTGGCTGTACGTGGAGGACCACTGCCGCGCAATTGACCTTATCATTCGCAACGGCCGCGTCGGCGAGGTTTACAACGTCGGCGGCCACAACGAAAAAGACCCAATCTCGAGGTCGTGCGAGCTGATTATTGCGGGCGCTCGCAAAGGGTCGAGATCAAGTTTGTGCGCGACCGTGCAGGCCACGATCGTCGCTACGCGATCGACCCGACCAAGATTCACAACGAGCTCGGCTGGCTGCCGCAGACCAGATTTGAGGACGGTATTCAGAAAACTATTCAGTGGTATCTGGACAACAAATCGTGGTGGGAAAACATTATTTCCGGAGAATATCAGAAGTATTATGAACGAATGTATGGAAATCGATAAGCCGCTTATCACCATCGTGATGGCGGTTTATGAACCGAATATGCAGTGGCTCAAGGAGCAGCTTTTGAGCCTTGAGGCACAGACGTATCCGAATCTGGAGCTGATTATCCGCGACGATTTGTTCGCGACCGTGCCGTTTGAGCAGATTTGCGAGTGTACGGCGACGTGTATTCGGTCGTTTCCATATGAAATCTCGCGCAATGAGCGCAATGTTGGCTCTAACCAGACGTTTGAGTGGCTGACGCAGCAGGCGCGCGGTGAGTATATCGCGTACTGCGATCAGGATGATGTCTGGCTGAGCGAAAAAATAGAAACGCTGTATCAAGCTATTTTATCACAAAATGCAGTAATGAGCTATTGCGATATGGCAGTTATTGATGCAAAAAGTGATGTGATTGCGACTTCATTAAGGCAAATCAGACCACGGTTAGGGTATTTAACAGGTTCTGCGCTGATGAAGTCGTATTTTTTTAGAAACTGCACGGCAGGGTGTTCTATGCTGATGCGGGCAGATATTGCAAAGCAGGTAGTGCCGTTTCCCAAACAGACAGTGGCAGACCATTGGCTTGCAATCTGGGCGGCATATAGCGGCAGTATTGCATTTGTAGATAAAGCAATGCTGAAATACCGCCAGCATTCACGAAACCAAACGGGTATTTTGAGCGGAGTAACAGATAAAGAAAGCTATCGTGTAAAACGGATACTGCCGCTGAAGGAACGTTTGAATATGCTGAAAGAGCGTATAGATGTACAGCAGAATTTACAGGATTTTGTGCAGGCCCGCATTGAAAATCGGGTTCTGGGCATTTGGAAAGGTAGAAAGTTCAGCCCGAAAGAAGCTGGATTTGAAATCATCATGAATCTGTTGCCGGAGAAATTGTTTCAGGCAATCATATCGAGGATCAGAAAATGAAAATTTTAGTTACCGGAGTAGGCGGACAGCTTGGATATGACGTATGCAAGGTTCTAGACGCACGCAAAATTGAAAACAGGGGCGTTGATCTGGCGGATTTTGACATCACGGACGCACAGGCAGCGCATGATTATATTGCCGCATACCGTCCGGATGCGGTTATTCACTGTTCGGCGTGGACCGCCGTAGACAAGGCGGAGGACGAGTTGGACAAGGTTCGTGCGGTCAACACCGAAGGTCCACGTAATATTGCGAAGGCCTGCAAGGAGACCGGCGCGAAAATGCTGTACATCTCGACCGATTACGTGTTCCCTGGTACGGGTGAACGGTTCTATGAGCCGGACGATCCGACCGGCCCGCTCGGCGCTTACGGTGCGACTAAGCTTGGCGGCGAACTGGCTGTCAAGGAGCAGCTGGATAACTATTTTATCGTCCGTATTTCGTGGGTGTTCGGCAAGAACGGCAACAATTTTGTCAAGACCATGCTGCGTCTTGCGGAGACGCACGACAAGCTGGATGTAGTCTGCGACCAGATTGGCAGCCCGACGTACACAGCGGATTTGGCGCCGCTGCTGTGCGACATGATCGTGACCGAAAAGTACGGAACGTACCATGCAACCAACGAGGGTATCTGCTCATGGGCGGATTTCGCAGAGGCGATTTTTGAACTGGCTGGCAAGAAGGTTCAGGTAAATCACATCTCGACCAGCGAGTACCGACCCGTGCGGTGCGTCCGCTCAATTCGCGTATGAGCAAGAATAAGCTGGAGCAGATGGGATTCTCGCGTCTGCCGCACTGGAAGGACGCGCTGGAAAGATATTTGAAAGAACTGGAGATTTTGAAGTAATGCATCTTATTAAAAAAGCTCGAGCAGCTTATCAGAAATACTGGTTTCTGCTCACACAATTGGTAAGTCGAGACTTTAAGACAAAATATAAGCGCAGTGTACTTGGTGTGCTGTGGAGCATGCTGAATCCGTTGCTTACGATGGGAGTACAGTATATCGTCTTCTCAGAATTATTCCGTTGGGATATTGATAATTTTGCTGTTTATCTGCTGATTGGTACGGTAATGTTTAACTTCTTTACGGAGTCACGGGACAGGCACTGGTTTCTATTACCGGCAGTGCGTCGCTGATTACAAAGGTATATGTGCCGACTTATATTTTCCCGGTTTCTAAAGTGCTTTCGTCGTGTATTAACTTGGGATTTTCGACTTTGGCATTGTATGCAATTTTGCTTATCCAAGGGGTACCGCTGAATATCTATCATTTGCTGATGCCGTTTGGATATGTGTGTCTGATTGCATTTGCGATTGGCATCGGACTGATTCTGGCCTCTATGATGGTATATTTCCGCGATACGCAGTTTTTGTACGGCATTGTAACGGTTCTGTGGATGTATCTGACGCCGTTGTTCTATCCGATCGACATCGTGCCGGCACGTTTTCTACCGATTATCAAGTGCAATCCGATGTTTCACTTCATTCGTTATGTGCGTAATATCATTTTGGATGCTTCGCTTCCGACGCTTCGTGCACATTTGGTTTGTCTGCTTTTTGCTTTTGGTACCTTGGGTATCGGCTGGGCAATTTTCCAGAAGGCAAAGAAAAACTTTATTCTGAATATTTGAGGTTATGTGATGATTTACGTAGATAATGTAACGATGAATTATCGTATTCAGCAGGAGAATATTAAAAGTATTAAAGAATATCTGGTCAATGTTCTGCGTGGCAAGATTTCGTATAAGGAATTTTGTGCGCTGAACCAAGTGAATCTGCATATCAACCGAGGAGAAGTGTGCGGCATTGTAGGACGCAATGGTGCGGGCAAGTCAACACTTTTGAAGGTCATCGCAGGCGTACTGACACCGACATCGGGCCATGTTCAAATCAATGGCAATATTGCCCCGATGCTGGAGCTTGGTGCAGGCTTTGACCAGGATTTGACCGCAAAAGAAAACATCTTTCTGAATGGCGCGATTTTAGGCTATTCGAAGAAGTTCCTTGAGGAGAAATATGACGATATTATTGAGTTTTCAGAGCTGAAAGACTTTATCGATCAGCCGGTTCGTACATTTTCCTCCGGTATGATGATGCGTCTGGCGTTCTCTATTGCAACACTAGTAGAACCGGAAGTACTGATCGTTGACGAGATTTTGTCCGTTGGTGATGGACATTTCCAGAAGAAAAGTGAAAAACGTATGCGCGAGCTGATGAGCGGCGGTACTACGGTTCTTATGGTTTCGCATGCGCTGAAGCAGATTCGCGATCTCTGTAATCGTGTTGTCTGGCTGGAACACGGAAAGGTCATTATGGATGGACCGACACAGGAAGTGTGCGATGCATATGAGCAAACGCAGAATTGATAGCAATCGTTTGATTTCACTATGGGGGATCGACTTATGAGTGATGAAAGAAAATATTCGGACGGTGATATTGAGAATAAAATTGCTCGATATCTATCTGAACATAATGGAAATACGACTAATATTATTCAGGATCTTCCAGAGGGGACGGTATTTCATAACTTTACCAGCGCGCGGAGCAATTTGATTTCATGGTATCCGTTTTTATCGAATGATCGTGTTTTAGAAATTGGTGCTGGTATGGGCGCGTTGACAGTGCAGCTAGCTCAAATGTGCAGACAGGTTGTTGCATTGGAGCCCTCTATAAAAGAGCACAGATTATTTCTTTGCGCTGTCAGCAATATTCTAATGTGGAAGTTGTACCGCAAGGCATTGATAAATACCGCAGTGAGGAAAAATTTGATTACGTGCTGCTTATTGGTGTATTAGAATATGCAGGTATTTCGCTAAAGGGAAATCATCCGTGGAAATCCATGCTGAATATGATTAAACCTTTCCTCAAAGAGAACGGCAAGGTACTGTTGGCAATTGAAAATAAGTTTGGATTAAAGTATTGGTGTGGTGCAGCCGAAGATCATACGGGAATTCCGTTTGATTCGATTAATAACTATCAGAAAAGCAAGGGGACTACAGATCGCTACCAAGGTACAGCAGGCGTACGTACGTTTTCTAAGGCAGAATTAAATAATATGTTTGAGCAAACAGGCTTGCGAGCATTGAAATATTATTATCCGCTGCCAGATTATAAATTTCCAATGCTTATTTTAAGCGATGAAAGTACAGATAAGCAGATGGTTGCGGACGTTAAATACAATTATCCAGAAGAGTCGTATCTGATAGCTGATCCGAGAAAGATTTTTTCAGAAATCGTTCAAAATGATTGCATGGATTTCTTTGCGAATTCGTTCTTGATAGAGATCGGGATAGAAGGATCGTCTGCGCAAGCATGCAATAGAGATACCATTACGTTAAAACGAGACTATAAACCACAATATCGTATTGACACTATTCTGGAGAAAAATATTGTATTGAGAAAGTCTGAAAATACTCTTGCAGATGAGCATCTTGCTGACTTGGTGGAAAATACAGAAATTCTGCTGGGAAAGGGTATCCCATGTGTAAAACAAATGAAGATTTGCAACGGAGCAACAGAAGCAGTTCGTGTAGATGCACCTAGGGCAGATGAGGTATTTAAACAGGCAATAAATGATGAAGATTTTTCTTTAGCATTTGAAATGCTCGAAAAACTTCGGACATATATTTTGAAAAGCGGTTCGATAGTTGAGAAAAACGGACAGGCAGTACTAGAAGAAGGTTTTCCGGATTTAACTTTTCGAAACAGCTTCTGGACGAATAACGATTTGCTGTTTTTCGATCAAGAATGGAAAACAAAATATGTATCGATGGATTTCATCATGTTTCGATCCGTCAAATACGCAGCAGGTACAGATAATGCTTTGTATCGAGCAGTGCTTCAATATTGCGGATTATCGACAGAAAGGATGCAACAGCTGGAGCTGCAAGAGAAGGATTTTCTAAACAGTTTAATGGATTCGGAAAACTGTACATGGTTCGATAAGACGATGTATCAGGACCGCTTACTTTATGAGAATAAAGTTGCGGCACAGCTTGCCAATAAAGACGCGCATATTGATCAATTGGAGCAGAGTGAACGTGACTTACAACAGAGTATTTACACACTTCAACAGGAGTTGAATGATAAGTGTGATGAAAAGGTTGTTCTGTTGCAGCAAATCTCAAATGAAAAAGCGCAAAATGTTTCTCTTACTCAGCAGCTCAATAACAAACAAGGCCACATCGAATTACTGCTTGAAAGTGACCGTGAACTAGAACGCATCAAGAACTCTCGTTCTTGGCGATACATGGGTTATGTATGGAAAATCCGTGATGTACTCATCCCTTGCGGGAGCAAGCGAAGAATGATTGGAAAAATCATCGTAAAGTTTGTGAAACATCCGATTCGTTTCATTGGAAAGTGCTCTCCAGCACGTATTTATAAATTCTTTATGACCTTGAAACGCGAGGGAACAGAAGGTGTCAGCCGACGCCTTGATGATTGCCTAATCGGAAACAATATTCAGAAGACACAACTGGTACTAAATGAAGTGAATTTGACGGCACAGAAAACAGCAGACGATTATGAAGTACTGTATGTTCCTGCGCAGGACAAGCCGGTCATTTCCATTGTTATTCCGGTATATAACCAGTTTGAATATACGTATCTCTGTATCAAATCTATTCTGGAGAACAGCGGCGATGTTGCATATGAAATTATCATTGCGGATGACTGCTCGATTGATTTGACAACGAAAATTGATGAAATCATTCACGGCGTACACACGATTCATAACGAAAGCAATCTTCGTTTCCTGCGTAACTGCAATAATGCGGCTAAACAGGCGCGAGGACAGTACATTCTGTTTCTGAATAATGATACGCAAGTGCAGGCGGATTGGCTTGCTCCGCTCATTGAGTTGATCGAGCGGGATGACAGCATTGGCATGGTCGGCTCTAAGCTGGTATATCCAGATGGTCGCTTGCAGGAAGCGGGCGGCATTCTCTGGCAGGACGGCAGTGCGTGGAATTATGGTAATCGTGCAAATCCGGATGAACCGGAATTCAATTATGTGAAGGAAGCTGACTATATTTCTGGTGCAGCAATTATGATCAGAAAATCACTGTGGGAAGAAATCGGCGGCTTTGACGAGCGATTTGTACCGGCTTACTGTGAGGACAGCGATTTGGCGTTCGAGGTTCGCAAGCATGGCTGTAAAGTCATGTACCAGCCGAAATCGGTTGTTGTTCACTTTGAGGGTGTTTCTAACGGTACAGACACTACGAGCGGTCAAAAGGCATATCAGGTGACGAATCAGAAAAAGTTCCTTGAAAAATGGCAGCGGGAACTTCAGGAAAATCATTTGCCGAATGCGGTTGATCCGTTCCGCGCACGTGAACGTTCGGTACATAAGAAAATTCTGTTGATGGTTGATCATTACGTACCGCATTACGATAAGGATGCTGGCAGTCGTACGGTGTATCAGTATCTGCAGCTGTTTGTTAATCAGGGCTTCAGCGTAAAATTCATCGGTGATAATTTCTTTGCTCATCAGCCGTATACGGATACGTTGCAGCAGATGGGCGTTGAAGTGCTTTACGGACCGTATTATGCAAAGCACTGGAAGGACTGGCTGAAAGAAAACGGCAAGGACATTGGCTATGTATTTCTCAACAGGCCGCATATTTCGGTGAAGTACATCGATGCAGTCCGTGAATTCACGAATGCGCGTGTTATTTATTATGGACACGATCTGCATTTTCTCCGTGAAAAACGTGAGTATGAGTTGACCGGAGATGCAGCACTGCTGCAATCCTCGGCAGATTGGGAGAAGAAGGAGCTGGAGCTGATTCTCGCTGCTGACATGGCGTATTATCCTTCCTATGTCGAAGAACAGGCAATCCATGAGATTGCACCGCAGGCTAAGGTGAAGGCAATCCCTGCATACCTTTTCTCGGATGTGGAGGAGTGCGAATATCACTTCGATAAGCGAAAAGATCTGATGTTCATCGGAGGCTTTGGCCATCGACCGAACGTGGATGCAGTGAAGTGGCTGGCAAATGAAATTATGCCTGCGCTGGTAAAGAAACTGCCGGATATTCGTGTATATATTCTGGGTTCTAATCCGCCTGAAGAGGTAAAACAGCTGGCAACCGAAAATCTCTTGATTAAAGGCTTTGTCACGGATGAAGAATTGCAGGAATATTATCAGAACTGCCGAATTTCTATTGTTCCGTTGAGATATGGTGCGGGCATCAAGGGCAAGGTGATCGAAGCAATGCGTTTCGGTACGCCTGTAATGACGACAAGTGTGGGCGCGGAAGGCATAAAGGGTGCAGAAAGCATTCTGGACATTGCCGATGAGGCAGCTGATTTTGTCGAGCAGCTTGCAGCATTGTACCAGAATGAAGCAGAGCTGGTACGCAGAAGCAAGTCTTCGTACCAGTATATCCGAGATAACTTCTCGTTTGAGAATGCGAAAAAGGTCATTGGACCAGAATTTGATTTGGAGTAAAGATATGATTATTCGATCTAAGGCACCGCTTCGGCTCGGATTGGCAGGTGGGGGTACGGACGTATCCCCTTACTGCGATTACTATGGCGGCACGGTGCTCAATGTTACGATTGATATGTATGCGTATTGCACGATTGAGCCAACAGAAGACGGGGAAATTGAATTCTACGCGGCTGATCGTAACGAACGTGTACAAGCGGATTCGGTATCGGAATTGCCGATAGAGGGAGATCTGCTGCTGCATCGCGGAGTATATAACCGCATTGTTTCTGATTACTGCGGCGGTAAGCCGTTGTCATTTAGGATGACTACCTACTCCGATGCACCGGCAGGAAGTGGTTTAGGTTCGTCCTCTACAATGGTGGTTGCAATCATCAAGGCCTATATGGAATGGCTGAATCTGCCGCTTGGGGAATATGATATTGCCGCTTTGGCATATCAGATTGAGCGTGTTGATCTGGGACTTTCAGGCGGTAAGCAGGATCAGTATGCAGCGACATTTGGCGGCTTTAACTTTATCGAATTCGAAAAAGATGACCGCGTCATCGTCAATCCGCTGCGAATCAAAAATTGGATTAAAAATGAATTAGAAAATTCACTGATTCTGTATTATACGGGCACTTCACGTGACAGCGCAAAGATCATTGATGAGCAGATTAAGAGCACTAAAGAGAAAAACAGTAATTCTCTTGAGGGAATGCACACACTGAAACGAGAAGCATATGTCATGAAGGAGTGTATTCTAAAGGGCGATTTCGACGGCTTTGCAGCATGCCTTCAGCGTGGCTGGGAAGCAAAGAAAAAGACCGCATCTGTAATTTCGAATCCGTTTATCGATGAGATGTACCGTTTCGTTATGGATAACGGTGCAAAGGCGGCAAAGATTAGCGGAGCTGGCGGCGGCGGATTTATGATGATTTACTGTGATCCGGTTCAGCGTTTCAGCTTGGTTGAAAAATTAAAGAAAACGCAGGGAACTGTCATGCTGACCAGCTTTACGGAGCGCGGTACGCAGGCATGGACGCTGTATGGATGACCCAATAGAAAGGCAGCTTTTATGAGAGAAACGACAATGAAAATTCTGCAGGAGTTAGAGCAAAGGTATCCTGCATTAAAAACCTGTATGCCGGAAATCACACAGGCAGCCTCAGCATTGGTGTCCTGCTTCTGGCAGGATGGAAAACTGCTGGCGTGCGGAAACGGCGGCAGCGCAGCAGATTGCGAACATATTGTCGGAGAACTTATGAAAGCGTTTCGCCTGCATCGCCGTTTAGATACGGACAAGCAGAGGCAAATCCGAGAAACTTATCCAGAGCAGGCGGACGTGATGATTGCGAATTTGCAGCGAGCGGTGCCAGCAATCTCCTTAGTCAGCCAGACGGCTTTGATGACGGCATTTGGAAATGACGTTTCAGCACAAATGCTGTTCGCACAGCAGGTATTGAGCTATGGTCGTCCGGGGGATTATCTGTTGGCAATCAGTACATCGGGCAACTCGGAGAATATTCTCCATGCGGCAAGACTTGCACATATTCAAGGGGTACGTGTGATTGCGCTGACGGGCAATGACGGAGGCAAACTGAAGGCATTAAGCGATATTGCTATCTGCGTACCGGCGGATATTACATATCAGATTCAGGAGCTCCATTTGCCGGTATATCATTGCCTGTGTGCCTGCGTTGAAAACGAACTTTTTGGTGAGGACTGATCATGGAAGCAATTGTATTAGCAGGCGGTTTTAGAACCCGCTTGGCGCATGTTGTATCAGATGTGCCGAAACCTATGGCACCCGTATGCAATAGGCCGTTTCTGCGTTTCATACTGGATGATCTGCAGGCAAAGGGCATCGAGCGGGTTGTACTCGCAGTTTGCTTAAGCAGGAAGTGATTCGAGACTACTTCGGCGCACATTATCGTGGAATGCAGATTGTGTATTCATCTGAGGATACGCCATTGTTTACTGGCGGCGCAATAAAAAATGCACTGCAGTTATGCAGTGCAGAGCGTGTATTTGTTGTGAATGGAGATACCTTCTTCGATGTGGACCTGCAGCACAATGCAGACAGAAAG
>ENA-OQBD01000275-OQBD01000275.1-human-gut-metagenome-genome-assembly--contig:-NODE-275-length-28848-cov-2.954354_pt1 | contig 28848 bp, 22 predicted proteins | sample MGYA00242742_ERZ504543 | MGnify/ENA primary metagenome ERZ504543 (study PRJEB26092, sample SAMD00036239) | human gut metagenome | host: Homo sapiens | study: EMG produced TPA metagenomics assembly of...
CGAACTGCGGATCCTTGGTGCCGAAGCTTTGCGCGTTGAACATGAGCAGGATTTCGGACCAGTTCGCGTTGAACTGGGAGCCGAACACCAGTCCGACAATCAGGGAGATGACCACGGCGATGCGTCGGCTTAATATCTGCCAGCTATAAGCATATACTACATCTCCTGACAGACCGCTTATGTCACAAGTCCTGGTTACAAGCTTGTCATCGTTGTAGAACTTACCTTCTGCAAGGAATAATATTTTGCCATCTGCATTTTTCTCATTAGATGCAAGACTTTCTGTCCAGAGGTGATATTCTGCCTCAACAACTTTATTCTGTGTTATAGGACTTACTGTAATATCTGCCGGCCATTCGCCATAATATCCGTCTTTCTTTGGTATTGATGGCAGGTCAGATGTTGTAATATTGCCATTGTAGGCTATTACCTTAGTTCCAGCAACGTAATCATCAGCTTTAAATGTTATTGTTATCTGATGAAAGCCTTCTGGAATATTATCAAGTGACATAACATAATCATAAGTCACCTTATCAGCAATACCGCTATAATTAATATCATCTATGCCGCCTAAAATGTCACTCACAAATATGTTATTTCTTACGCTTCCTTCTGAATCAGTAGTTCCGGCAATCACACCTTTTTTCTCACCATCACCGCTGATTGTTGCAATGGACACATTATTCTTAACTGTGTATCCCTGTCCGCATATTCCACCTGCATAACTGTCACTTTCAACATTGCAAAGGCTGTAATTATCTGATACTGAACTGACACTGTTACCAGCTATTCCACCTGCGTAATCACCAGTTTCAGACTTAACACTTCCATAGCCCTCGCAGCCATATATAAGTCCTAATTCCTGCAAACCAGTTATTCCGCCTGCACAATCTTTTCTGGAAGTAACCTCTCCATAATTAACACAGTATATTACTATGTCATTGACTGTTGAACGGAGCTTGACATTTGTTGAACTTCTTAAATCCAGATCATACTCAGGGTCTACATCATATTCAATGTTCATAGTTCCTGTTATTCCACCTACATTAAGGTCACCGTATACAGTTCCCCTGTTCACTGATTTAGTTATAACACCGTCTGTATTCTTTGCATTTTCCGCCGTGGAAATATCTTCTATATGACTGTCATCACTTGTAACAAGCTGTGCTGTATCATTCACTGTACTTCCTATATTGTTAATCTGTGAAGAAATGGTATTGATACTGTCAGAAATATTCTGTATCTGTTCATCAAGAACATTTACAATACCTTGAATATCTCCTGTAATATTGCCTGTTCCAAGCTGGTCTGACACATCTTTTACAAAGTCTTCTGCTGTATCACTCGAATCTGCCATTGTGTTACTGATGTCCTTAAGATTATCATTAATGATATCCCACTGCTCATCGATAGCATCTTTCTGGGAGTCTGATAAAATTTTATCATCACCCTGAATGTCCTTTATCTTATTAAGAGCATTATCAATATTGTCAAAATACTCTCTTGTATCAGGGTTATCCTGCATAGAGTCAGATACTTCTTTTAAAGAGTCCGATAATACATCAACATCTTCCTTATACTGGTTAGTAATGCTTTCTGCATAATCTCTTGTCTTAGATGAAGCACTGCTCATTGAATCTGACAAGCTGTTTAATGTATTGCTTATATTATTAACAGAGCCCTGAATTGTATCAATTCTGTCCTGTAAATATTCAGACTCTATATAAGGCTCTGCCTGTCCGACAATACCGCCGACATCTTTTCTGCCGTATATATCGCCTTCGTTGGTACAGTTAAGTATCTTTCCATTCTGGCTTCCTGCTATACCACCAACATTATAACCTGTATGGTTATATCCAATTGTTCCATAATTTGTACACGATGAAATAACACCAGATGAATTACCTGCTATTCCACCCATATCGTTACGGTCTACAACGTGCTGTGTAATATTAAATGTTCCAACATCAACTCCACCGACATCAAGTGATGAAGCTAATTCATCTGTATTAACGCGGCTTCTTGATACACATTCACTTATAAGTCCTTCATTCTTGCCAGCTATTCCACCTGTCTGGTTAGTTGCTGTAACAACAGCATCACTAAGACAGTTAGTTATATTAGCACCCGGCTTATTAATTCCTGCAATCGCACCTACATATGTTGTACCATTGACTTTTCCATAAAATGTGCAGTTAGTTATTGTACCATAATTAACACCGGCAATTCCTCCTATATTCTTCTGTGAACCAGATGTATTAACGCTTCCTGATACACTAAAATTGCATACATAAGCATTTTCTCCAAGGTAACGGAAAAAGCCATAATCTGAACCCTTATAATCGACATTAAAGCTTCTTATAGTATGGTTAGCACCATCAAATGTTCCATCAAAATATGGTATTCCATTAAAATCTGTATTAGATAAATTGATATCTGTAGCAAGTCTTACTGTCCTGCCCCTGCTGTAACTGTCATATTTACAGTTATTGGCAAATTCAATAAGTTCCCTGGCACTGGAAATTACTATAACATCACTGTCAGCTTCCTCTGCCTGTACCACATATGGAATAATATTTCCAAATGCCGCAAAGATAATGAGCAGTGACAGCATTACTGCAAGTATTTTATTAAATTTTGTATTAAGCTTTACCATTACTGCTCATCTCCTTTCTCTGTATTGTTCGTAACATTTTCTGTATTATCCACACCATCACTTTTATCTGTTAATAAAAGATTATCTGTATCTTCATATGTAACCTGTCCCTGACGTCCTGGAATTAGTGAATCAACTGATACCTTCATCTGTCCCTGGAATGTTCCCTGAATGTCAGCATCAATCTCACCCTGTACATAACCTTTGACGTGTCCTGTAACTCTTACCCTGCCGGCAACTTCTTTCTGTGGTCTTGCAATATTCATTGTAAGAGCTGTCTTTTCAATAATTATATCTCCAAGTAAAAGTATCTGTGGAAGCACGAATAATACAAGGATAATTGATATTAATGTACCTCGTCCAAGTGCAACACCTATTGAAGCAACTGTCGCATCAGAGGCAATCTCACCTATAAGGAAGCCTGCACAGGTAAGAATTGAACCTGATGTAAATATTGTTGGGAATGACTGGTTAAGTGTCTCAATCATTGCATCTTTAAGCTGCATTTCCTTCTTTAACTGCAAATACCTGTTAGATATAACAATCGCATAATCGATTGTAGCACCCATCTGTATTGCTGATACAATCAGGTATGCAATAAAGAATACTGTCTGTCCCTGTAATGCCGGTACAGCAAAGTTAATCCATATACTTCCCTGAATAGTAAGAACAAGAAGCACTGGAAGTCCTGCTGACTGGAATGTAAAGAACAGAATTATCATAACAAAAAGTGCAGTAAGTACGCTTATAATAATATTATCTGATGCAAATGATGACTCAAGATCGTGGTCACTTGTAGAATTACCAACAAGGACTACATTATCTGTGCCATAATACTTAGCTGCAATACCACGGATTTCTTCCAATGCATCATATGTTTCCTGACCTTCTACCGGAAGTGAAAGGTTAAGCACAAATCTTGAATAATCGCTTCCCTGAAGCTGTAACTGTGCATCGTGGAGTGTATCATATAATGTATTAAGCTTATCGTCCAGCTCACTATCTAATGTTACATAACCTTCCTTATACTGGTCATAAAGGAATAAGAACATATCAATAATAGGAACCTCATAATCATTAACTCCTGTAAATACAGGACCATACTGCTCCTGATTATAAGCATATGCCATATAAAGCACATCAACTACTTCTCTGTCTATATCAATCAATTCAGCAAATTGCCTTGGATTTAACTTATCCGTAAGCACATAATCATCATTAATTGACACATTTGCAAGACCAAGTGTTGATGTAACATAGCTTAGATTATCTAATTTGCCTAACACTCTCTTCTCTGACTCATAATCGCCCTTTGGCACCATAACAACTAACTGGTTGCTCTTGCCAAATGTATCCTCTATTCTTTCTTCTGCTATCTTAGCATTACTCTTTTTCGCACTCACAATTGAGCTTGTATCATAAATATACTGGCAGTTATTTGAAAATACAGCTGCTGCTATAAGAAATACTATAAATAAAGGTGGAATTATAATATTTGGTCTTATTAGCAAATTTACCAAACAAATTGTAAATTACTTTTGGGCATCATAAACATTTTGTGATTGTGTATTATCAATCCCTTGGCAAATATAAGCAGTACTCCCGGCATTAAGAAAGAATACTGATATAAGACTTATAATAATGGCCTTAACCAATATAATACCCATATCATAACCAAGCCTGAACTGCATAAACATCATTGCAACCATACCTGATACAGTTGTAAGTGATGATGAACTAATCTCTGGAATAGCCTTTGAGAGTGCAACCTTTACCGCTTCTTCCGCATTAAGCGTTTCGTGCTCCTCCATAAATCTGTCGCAGAGAATAATCGCATAGTCAATAGCCAGTGCAAGCTGTAACACTACTGCTATCGAGTTGGTGATAGACGAAATAGTACCGAACCAGTAATTAGTTCCCATATTAAGAATTGCCGCAACACCAAATGTTATGAGCAATACTGGAATTTGCAGATATGCCTTTGTTGAAAGCATTAACACAACTACTATAATAATTACTGCCAGTACAAGAATAATGTTCATATCCTTTGACAGTGATTCCGCACTATCTTCTTCCGAACCAACCTCCGTTGAAACATATACGTCATAATCTGATAACGTATCTTGACATCATTCAATGCCTGTTTGCTTATATCCTCATCTTCCGTTCCATCAAATGTAATATCAAATCAAAAGCATCTGTACCTTTATAATGGTCTGATGAGTCATCAAATGTTACCTGCTTAACTCCATCAATGTCCTCAAGTTCGCTTACAAGCTCGTCTGCCTGATTATAGGTGACATTGGTAAGCATAACCTTAGCACTGCCATATGTAACAAACTGTTCGTCCATAATAGACAATCCCTGTCTTGTCTCACTATCGGCTGGCAGGTATGATGTAATATCCTGATTGACCTGTACTTTATTGATAGATAACACACTATAAATAATCGCAAGAATAAAAAGAATTTCTATTGCTTTACGTTTATTCACAATAAATGTGGCTGCCGTAAGCCAAAAATTACCCTTTTGCTTTTCTTCTTTTTCCTTCATAAATTCTTCTGTACATATAATTCACTAAATATCCTAATAATCTTCAATAAACTTTAATTATTAATCAGTTTCTTAAATGTACCGTCCTTTCTTCATTTTGCTTATTGTGTTTATAAACATAGTGTTGATTATTTTTATAGAATAATTATAATTATCATATAATATTTGCTCAATAATCAGTTTTGCACAAAGTGTTGATTAATAGACATTGTGTTGATATATGTCAATTAATTAAGAAAGATTTAAGAAAGGGTAATATATGGAAAATAATATAGACAGACGTGTAATGAGAACTAAAACACTGCTTATTCACAGCCTTTCCACTCTGATGAAACAAAAAAATCATCAAAGACATAACTGTAAAGGAATTATGTGAACTGGCAGATATTAACAGGGGCACGTTTTATCTGCATTACAAAGATATATACGATATGCTCGCCTCTATCGAACAGGAGCTTAGCGACAAGTTCATACAGATATTTCAAAAATATAATGCCAGGAATACAAAGGATTTTCCTTATCCTTTATTCTTAGATATATTTGAATTTGTAAGCGATAATGCCGAACTTTTCCGCGTGCTTATAGGTCCTAATGGTGACATTTCATTTATTATGAAAATACACCAGCTTTATAATATGTACTGCATACAGACCGAAATCAGTAAATTATCGCCTGAACTTTCAATTAACTGTAAATATTACGGTAATTTTATACTTTACGGCTGTGTCGGTCTTATCGAACAGTGGCTCTCAAGCGATAATCCTGAGTCCCCACGCGAAATGGCTAAGCTTGTAACCAAGCTTGTATCAACTGGAGTTTTATCTTTAATAAAATAAATACTTAAAAGGTCTTCTTCTGTAATCAGAAAAAGACCTTTTATTCTTAGTACTCACGAATTCTTCTTTTCTTTCTCAGTCATAACTATTTCGCCCATGTAAGCTCTTCATTATCACTATTGTAATTAAATCTGCCATCGTTCTTTTCTTCAATAGCTTTTATCATATGATAAGTGTACTCATTATATGGTGTAGGAATTCCAAGCTCTTTTCCCATTCTCATTAATGCACCTGAAAACATATCTATCTCCGTATGTCTTTTGGCATCGATATCCTGCAATGTTGAATATCTCGCTGTTGGAAGGACTGCACTGCCACTGCCGGAAGAACCCTCAACAATGCTTATGTCAATTCCTTTTGCTGCTGCAACTGCCTCAAGCTCCTTACGAAGACCTTCACTGATTGCCTTCATATGAACACTATCCCTGTAACAGCCAACACCTGCCCCAAGAATAGCCTGCGGAAGATTATTGCACACATTAAGTCGGAACTTACACCATATCTCCTCTTTAATATGCTTTGTTACCCGAAAATGTATATTACCTCTTTCAAACAGTTCCTTAACCATACGTACTCTTTCACTGTCAAATGGTGCGTTAAGCTCTCCATATATAATTCCAAGAGTTGTGTCTGGATTAAAGACATACCCATTTCCTTCTTTATATGCTGAAGCTACCTTAATAAGTGAATATAACATATGAGAAGCACCTATCTTTTCTGCAATAACATCTTCACTGTCTACACCATTCATAAGGCTCATAACTATAGTATTATCACCTGTTGCTGCTTTTATATCATCAAGTGCTGCTGGAAGTGCTCCATACTTTAATGATACAATAAGCAAGTCAACACCTTTTGCTTCGTCCGGTGTCCATACTTCTGGACGGTATACATTACCATTAATCTTACATCCATCAGCCTTAAGCTTTTGATTTCTCTCACCTTTGGCTATAACACCAAGTTTTATGTCCTCGACCTTAGAAAGTCCCCATATAACATAAGAACCTACTGCACCCGCACCTATAATTCCAACTGACTTAATTGACATAACAACCAACTCCTGCTTTATTACTCACTATAATTCTTATTTACATAGTCTTTAATCTCATTACTGTCATCTGGCATTCTACAGCCGACAATATAATTACCCTCATCATTAGAACATCTTATTATACAGCCCTGTATTTCTTTGTCTTTAATAACATCGAAATTATCAATCTCGATAACAATATTCTTACCCTTCATATTTTCAAACGATGAGTCATTAACTGAAAAAGCAAAACCATTAGCACTGATATTAACCATGTGTCCATAATATGTTATATCTGTACCATCAACGCTTATTGTACACTTATTGTCAAGCGGCATTCTTGGATATTTTCTTCTGTTATATACCTGTGGGTTCGTATCAATAGTAAGCTTGAACTGTCCCTTTTCTCCTGCCTTGACATTATGTATTGCTATATCATTCCAACAATATAACACATTATCTACAACAGCGTTAAATGAACACTTAAGATTTCTTCTCTTATCATCAAATGCTGCTCTGTTATTAATATTTATGTATACATTATTGTCTTTTCTGTCAACAACCTCACCTGTGTATTCTTCCCTGGCATTAGTCTGACCTTCAATAACCATTCTGAACTTCATACCACTCTTTATATCGGAAACATTCATAAATCCACCGATACCAAGTTCTTCCATAAGTTCGCCGACAACAGACTCAATATCCGTTGCACTCTTGGCACTTGCTTCATATTTGCTAAGCATCGTCTTAGTTGTCTGTTCTGCATTATTAATGCTCTCTGTCATTATCTGCATTATTTCGCCAACCTGATTCATATTAGCAGTAAGTGTCTCATTAGAATTCTCAACCTGCTTAACTGCACTGTCAACTATCTTTATATTATCGCCAAGACTTGTTGCATCACTTGTTATATCTGATACTGACTTATTAACTGTTGATACCTTCTCAATATTAAGCTGTATAAGTTCAACTGTTTCTGTAATTGATTCAAGCATTTCATCTGATGTAGCCTCAAGATGTGAAAGTGCTTCCATAATACTGTTAGAAGATTCTTGAGTTCCACTGCTTAAACTTCTTATCTGGTCAGCAACAACAGCAAAGCCTTCCTTCGCCTCTCCCGCTCTTGCCGCTTCTATTGAAGCATTAAGTGCAAGAAGATTAGTCTGTGAAGTAATTCCTTCAATAGTACTTGTCTCCTGCTTAACATTTTCAAATTCCTTCTTAAATGTTTCAAGAATAGTCTCAATCTTGCTTGATAATGCTGACATTCTGTTAGTAATTTCAACAACCTCTGTAAGCTCATCAGCACTTAAGTCAGCATGTTTAACTGACTTCTCAATAAGCTTTGAGAATTCCTCCATAAGATCTGATACATCTTTCACCTGAGTATCAATAACCTTAGTCATCTCTATTGATGAAACTGTCTTATCATTAAGGATACCATTGTTCTTTGCAAGTGTTCCCATATCCTTAACTACATTGTTAGCACCCTGTTTATTCTCATCTGCAAGTTCTCTTACAACTGTAACACCATCAACAATTGAATTACTTGCATCTTTAACCTGCTCAACTGTCTGTACAACCTGTGCCAGCTCCGATTCAATCGACCCCGTCAGTGCACCATCTGACTCAACCAGATGTCTTATCGCCATATTAGTACAAGCAAAACAACATAATACAATCGCAAACTGAAGTGCACACTCCTCACTTGCAACAAAATCCATCATTCCCTTAGCCACACCTTTGTAAATATTACTGCTGATTAATACAAACAATGTAAACCACATAATCATCTTTATAAACTTAGGATCTTTGTACAATATAAGAATTGATAATAACGGAAGAATAAATATATAAGAAATCTTATCAAGTGCTGTCCATGCTATAACAGCGTAGAATAAAAGATAACATATACCTAATACCCATTTGTACTCTTTAGCTGCCTTACCCTTAATCATAGATACTATATATCCTGTTATGTAAGTAACCCAGCCTACTACTGTAAATGCTATAAAATATCCCCTTGCAATTTCCCCATTCTTTGTCTTGATACCATAATATATGGTCGCAATAAAAATAAGAGCAAGCCAGGTTATACCTGCTCTTTTGTTGGCTTTCGCCCTGAAAAATGATTCATCATACTCCTGCATATGCATTGTCCTTTCACTGATGTTAGTTTATCATTGATTTCTGTATTCTATTGTCGTCACAAATACTTAAATGATATTTTTATAATACCACATTTTTATCTATATTCATAGTACATTATTGCTTTCACAATTTATATTTTATAATTAGTTGTTGACAGACAATTTGTCCATATACTATTATATTAACAAAGGGAGTAGTTAGCATCTTTAGATGTAATAATAATCGTCATCACGCTGCAAGGCCGGTTATTATTAGTGAGTAACGAGACTTTTATCAATCATTTTTTTGATGTGGTAAAAGGCTTTTTTTGTATAAAGATTAATAAATGTTTCTTTTGCCGCAGGAAAGGACTTAATATGGAATATTTATTACTACTCATTGGATTCGTGCTGTTAATCAAAGGAGCTGACTTTTTCGTAGATGGAAGCTCGTCACTTGCAAGAATTATGAAGGTACCAAGCGTTATTATAGGACTGACGATTGTTGCTATGGGAACAAGTGCCCCGGAAGCTTCTGTAAGTATTAATGCCGCACTCGCTGGAAGCAACGATATTGCAATAAGCAATGTTATAGGTTCTAACCTTTTTAATGGTCTTGTCGTTGTCGGTGTATGTGCATTTATGGCTGGATTTAAGACTAATCCTGAGATTTTAAAAAGAGATATGCCACTTAACATTATCGTAACAGCAATTCTTTGCATTATGCTTCTTGACAGACATATTAACCATATTGAGGGAATAATCTTACTCATCAGTATGGCTGTATACATTGCAGTTATGGTTATATCAGCACTTAAAAACCGTGAAACTGCTGATGAATGTAAAATACTTTCTCTGCCTAAGAGTCTTATATTTATCATAGGCGGACTTATTTCTGTAATATTTGGTGGAACACTTGTTGTTGATAATGCCTGTCTTATCGCTAAAGATTTCGGTGTCAGTGAGAATTTTATAGGACTTACAATAATCGCTATTGGTACATCACTTCCTGAACTTGTTACCTCTATCACAGCGACACGAAAAGGCGACAGCGGACTTGCACTCGGTAATGCCATAGGCTCTAACCTTTTTAATATACTATTCATATTAGGAATGTCTGCAACAATCTGCCCGCTGAATGTATTATCAGAGTCAATTATCGACTGTATAATACTTCTTGTGTCAGCAGTCATTCTTTATGTATTTGCAAGAACCAAAAAGACTATGAACAGATGGGAGGGAATTGTATGCGTGTTTCTATATGTAGGATACACGGCATATCTTTTAATAAGATAATACCTGTCATATCTCCTACTCTTCCATAATCATCTTTTTTAATTCTTTTGCCGCTGAATTTAAAGGATGCTGGTATCATATACCATACACACATTTCTTTCTAGGAATCGTTTCTTTTTAACGATATCTTTACAATTTCACGCTTGCTAAGGGCTTCCTGTGCCATAAGTTCAGGCACGAAGCCCAGACCAAGCTCATTTTTCACAAGTGGGAGTATCTGGTCTGTTGTAGCTACCTCAGTATCTGGCAGTAATTCAATTCCATTTTTATAGAATAATTCATTATAGAACTGAAATGTCATTGTTTCCCTGCCAAGACATATCAAAGGATAATTCTTTAACTCATTTAATGATAATTCCTGACTTCCCAATGCAGTAAACGTAGTACCTCCTACAAGAATTTCTTTAAATGTCTTTAACATTATCTGCTTAAGAGGTGCTTCTACATTGACAGGTGAAGATGCAACAGCGAAATCTATAATTCCCGATCTTACAGCTTCTATTGCCTGAGGTGTCGAATGGTTATATATTTTAAGACGTATTCCCGGATATTTAATATGGAACTTTTTAAGCTTATCTAACAAGAATATATTAAGTGCTGTCTCACTTGCACCAATTGATACGCTTCCTGTTGTAAGGCTTGAGCTGTCAGATAATTCTTCCTCTGCTTCTAATAACTGGCTCATCGCAACGGATACGTGTGTATACAGCTTCTCACCCTCAGGAGTAAGCTGAATTCCCCTGTTATTTCTTATAAATAACGAACAGCCAAGCTGCTGTTCAAGACAATTCATAGCCCTTGTTATATTCGGCTGGCTGTTACCTAATGCGTGTGCAGCTTTAGTAAAGTTACTGTATTTGGCTACATAATAAAATATCTTATAATATTCGTAATTAACATTCATATAATCTGACCCTTTCACTAGCTATAAGTATCACAGTTATATCAAATAATAATCAAAACCATATCAATTATACTTTTTACTTATCATTGTTTCAATAGTATACTCCTTACTTGGTAATAAAAGCAACTAAAATTTATTATCATTATTAAAAGTTACATTTTACCAACTACAACCTATACTATATTTTAAAGGAGATGCTTATATGCTTACTGCTGTAACAGGAATTAACTGGGGTGATGAAGGCAAAGGCCGCGTAATTGACTTGTTAGCTGAGCAGGCTGATATTGTTGTCCGTTATCAGGGCGGTAATAACGCCGGTCACACTGTAGTCACTGATAAAGGGAAATTCGTTCTTAATCTTCTTCCATCTGGAATACTTCACCCTGATGTTGTATGTGTTCTCGGTGATGGAATGGTAATTGACCTTGAACATCTTTCAAATGAAGCTGAACAAATCAAAGAAAAAGGAATATCTGTAACTCCTGATAATCTGAAGCTTTCAAAACATGCCACTATATCTATGCCTTGGCACAAGGTTCAAGATGAACTTGAAGAAAACCGGTTATCTGCAACAGGCAGTGCATTTGGTTCTACACGCAGGGGCATTGCTTATGCCTATAGCGATAAATACCGCAAGAAGACACTTCGTCTTGCCGACCTTCTTCATCTTGATAATGAAAATGTTAAAGCAAGGCTTAAAACCATATTAGATGCCAAAAAATCTTGAACTTGCCGGCTGTTATCATCAGGAACCAATGTCATATCCTGCTCTCTTATCGTGGTGTGAAAAACAAGCAGATATATTCAGGGATTATATATGTGATACAGGCATTTTCTTAAATAATGCCTTAGCTGATAATAAAAAAGTAGTTCTTGAAGCCCAGTTAGGCGCTATGAGGGATATTGATTATGGTATATTCCCCTACACTTCAAGCTCATCTACAATAGCTGCCTATGGCCCTTTAGGTGCTGGCATACCTTATGCCCCACTTAACCATATTGTCGGTGTCTTAAAAGCTTATTCAACCTGTGTAGGTGCTGGTCCATTTGTTGCAGAAAATGCAATGTCTGAAGAATGGCAGAAGCTCCTTCGTAAATACGGCGGCGAATATGGTGCTGCTACAGGACGACCAAGGCGTGTCGGACCATTTGATGCTGTTGCCAGTGCTTACGGCCTTAAATGCCAGAATTCAGATTTAATAGCATTAACCAAATTAGATATCTTAAGCTATATGAGAGAAATCCCTATTATAACAGGTTATAAATATAAAAATACTGTCGTAACAGAATTTGACCCGACAGACAATATAGATATGTACAAGCCTGTTGTTGAACTTATGCCAGGCTGGCTTACAGACATATCAAAATACCGCACATATGATGAACTTCCTGATAATGCAAGAAATTATATTGAAAAGCTTGAAAAGCTGCTTAATCACGAAATCCAGTTCATATCTGTCGGGGCAGAGAGAAACCAATATTTAACAAAGGGAGAATGGCTATGAGAAATTTAATTGACCCTCTTGATTTTACACTTGATGAAACAATAAGCATTTTAGACTTAGCTGACAGGATTGCTTCTAATGAAGAAGCCTACAGCCACGTTGCTGACGGCAAAAAGCTTGCTACTTTATTCTATGAACCAAGCACAAGAACTCGTTTATCCTTTGAGTCAGCAATGTTAAGCCTTGGAGGAAAGACCTTAGGCTTTGCCGGTGCTAACCAGTCAAGTGCCACCAAGGGCGAAACTGTCGCAGATACCGCCCGTGTTGTAAGCTGTTATGCCGACATTATTGCAATGCGCCACCCAAAAGAAGGGGCGCCTTTAAGAGCTTCTATGTATTCATCAATTCCAGTTATCAACGCTGGTGACGGCGGTCACAACCACCCAACCCAGACATTAATTGACCTGATGACAATACGCCATAGAAAGGGACGTCTTGATAACCTGACTGTTGGTTTCTGCGGTGATTTAAAATTTGGAAGAACTGTACATTCTCTTGTGAACAGCCTTGTACGTTTCAATGACAATAAGTTCTATTTTATATCACCAGAAGAATTAAAAGTTCCCGATTATCTTATAGAAGATACTCTTATTCCTAATAAATCAGTATATAAAGAAGTAAGAAGCCTTGAAGATACACTCCCAGAGCTTGACGTGCTTTATATGACAAGGGTACAACGTGAGCGTTTCTTTAATGAAGATGATTATATAAGATTAAAAGATACTTATATACTTAATAAAGAGAAATTACAGCTTGCCCCTGCCGATATGCCGGTTCTTCACCCTCTGCCAAGAGTTGATGAAATATCAACTGATGTTGATACCGATAAGCGTGCCGCCTATTTTGAACAGGTGCAGAATGGCAAATATATCCGTATGGCTCTTATTATGAGTTTACTTGAACTTACAGACCCACTCACAGGTAAAAAAAGTACTATAGTAAAATAGAATGGAGATTATAATGTTAAATATAGATTCTTTGCAAAATGGTGTAGTAATCGACCATATCCCTGCTGGACAGGGGTTAGATATATACCGCCTTTTAAACCTTGATGCACAGTCACATTCTGTTGCACTCCTTCAATATGTAAAAAGCGAAAAGTACGGCTGTAAAGATTTAATCAAGATAGAAGGAACCAAGCTTCCTGAAAGATTAGATATTCTTGGTTACATTAATAAACAGATAACTCTGATTATAATTAAAGATGGAAAAGTTGATAAAAAATATCATCCTCTTCCACCTAAATCTTAACCAATGTTATAAAATGTAAAAAATCCACGCTGTATTACAAGTATAGAAACAGGTTGTGAACACATTTTCAAGCTATATCCATCAGGCAAATACCGCTGTCTTTACTGCAATGAAGAAATCTCTGTAAGATAGATTAGATTATCCCCATACTTCTTCTGCGATTTCTTTTACAAGCTTAAGCTTTGCCCACTGTTGTTCCTCTGTAAGCTTATTACCTATTTCACAAGATGCAAATCCGCACTGTGGACTTAAGTATAATCTTTCAAGAGGAACAGGCTCTGCCTATAACTTATTTATCTGTTTCTTATTATCTTAGCCGCCTCAACCATATTTCTTAAACTGGCATCTGTTTCCTTTACACCTCGTGTCTTTAAGCCGCAGTCTGGATTAACCCAGAGTTTGTCCCTGCTGATTTTAGTAAGCATTATATTTAACGCATTAACAATTTCATCAACTGATGGAACTCTTGGAGAATGTATGTCATATACTCCCGGTCCTACTTCTGTCTCAAAATTATTCTCTCTTAAAGAATCTAATATTAAAAGGTCTGAACGTGAAGCTTCAAATGTGATAACATCAGCATCCATATCGTCTATTGCTGGAATTATATCTGTGAATTCTGAATAGCACATATGTGTATGTATCTGTGTATCCTTCTTTACTCCGCTGTGTGTAAGCCTGAAAGCAGGAATTGCAAAATCAAGATATTCATTATACCAGTCTGACTTTCTAAGTGGAAGCTTCTCTCTTAATGCTGCCTCATCAATCTGTATTACCTTAATTCCTGCCGCCTCTAAGTCAAGAACTTCATCTCTTATTGCAAGTGCAATCTGCAATATTGACTCTTTTATAGTTATATCTTCTCTTGGGAAAGACCAGTTTAATATAGTTACAGGTCCTGTAAGCATACCCTTCATCGGCTTATTAGTTAATGACTGTGCATACACTGACCAGTCAACTGTCATTGGCTTCTTTCTGTATACATCACCCCATATTACTGGTGGCTTAACACATCTTGTACCATAAGACTGAACCCACGCCTTCTGTGTGAATAAATATCCCTCAAGTGCCTCGCCGAAATACTCAACCATATCATTTCTTTCATATTCACCGTGTACAAGCACATCAAGACCAACTCCTCTGCCATTTACGCAATCAGCAATCTGCTTCTTAATATACTGTGTATACTCTTCTTCTGATATTTCATTCTTTCTGTAAGCCGCTCTCTCTGCCTTAATCTCCTTAGTCTGAGGAAATGAACCAATAGTTGTAGTTGGAAATTCCCGGAAGACCCAGTTTCTCCTTCTGAAGCTTTTGTCTTTCACTTCTTAATGGAAGACGTACATAATCTTCTTCCTTAATATTAGCAAGTCTTTCCTTAACCTCTGCGTTATGGCAGTTTCTTTCTTCCTCAAATACCTTCTGGTTATCAATATAGGCATTTTCACTCTTAACCTTATCCTGTTTCTTATCAGCAAGAACACCTAACTCGGCAAGCTCTGTAAGCTTTTCTTCTGCGAATGAGAAATGTATTTTATAGCTGTCAGCTAATTTATCCTCGTGCTTTAATGTATATGGAACGTGTAATAATGAGCAGGAAGTTGATATAACAACATTTATATTATTATCACAGGCATTTTTAATACTGCTTATTAAATCTAATGTCTTCTTATAGTTGTTCTTCCATATATTCTTTCCATTTACAACACCAGCAAATAAAAGCTTACCAGCTGGAAAACCATATTTTTCTACTAATTCAAATGTCTTTCTTCCCTCATTAAAATCAAGTCCAACACCTGCAAATGGCTTATTAATAATGTCCTCATATATATCCCTTACATCTCCGAAATATGTCTGAAGAAGTATATTGCAGTTACCCCTTTCCTTAAGAAGTTCATCATATATCTTATTAAATAAAGCCTTGTCAGCATCACTCAAATCATATACAAGTGCAGGCTCATCAAGCTGTAACCAGCTTATGTTATTATCGTTACATAAAGCTATAAGCTCCTTGTAAGCTGCAATAAAATCATCTAAAAAATCATCAATGCCCTTGTTCTCTGTAAATCTGCATAACTTAAGAACTGTATAAGGACCAGCGATTACCGGCTTTGTTGTAATGCCCAGTTCCTTAGCTTCTTTGTATTCATTAAGGAGTTTGTCTGCTGAAAGCCTAATAACTGTATCATCTTCAACCTCTGGTACAATATAATGGTAATTAGTATTAAACCATTTCTTCATTGCCAGTGCCTTAACATCACCAGACTCTCCCTGATAGCCTCTTGCCATTGCAAAATATGTATCAAGACCTGATAAATTAAGCTCCTTATATCTTCTTGGAACAATTCCAAGTGCAGCTGCTGTATCAAGCAATGTGTCATAAAATGAGAAATCATTACTTGGAATGAAATCTATTCCTTCATTCTTCTGTATAGTCCAATGTATCTTTCTTAAATTCTTAGCTGTATCTAATAATTCCTGTGAACTAATCTCACCTCTGAAATACTTTTCACTTGCAAATTTTAATTCTCTTAAAGTTCCAATTCTTGGAAACCCAATAACCGATGTCTGCATATATATCCTCCAAATTAATTAACCTCAGGCTGTTCGACTAATATACTGAACAACCTGAGGTCATATTATCATTATATGAATTTTTAATAAAATACTTAATTTATTACGCTTATCATAGTTTTAAACTATGGATAAGTTATTTTTCAATGCTTTTATATAGAATTCTGCGTATCTGCTAAGCATTATATTCTTCTTTCTGACAAGTCCTATCCTCATAATGCAATCGGATTTTAACGGCTTGGCAATGATATCTGAGCCATTGAGCTTCTCATCAATAATCCCCGAACTTACGGTAAATCCATTAAGTCCTATTGCGAGATTAAATAAAGTAGCCCTGTCACGCACCTGTATATTCTTAGGGAAATCAAGCACGCTTAAGAATTCTTCTGAGAAATAAAATGAATTTCTCTCGCCCTGCTCAAATACAAGATATGGATACGGTTTTAAATCTTCAATCGTCACAAAATCCATATCTGCAAGCGGGTGCTTCTTGCATATAAATACATGCGGCTTTGCTTCAATAAGCTGTTCGTATACAAGGTCATTTTTCTTAAGAAGCTTGCTTATTACTTCCTCATTATTATCTGACAGATATAGTATTCCAAGTTCACTTTTGCCATAAGCAACATCATCTATAATCTCGCCTGTCTGTGTTTCCCTTAATATAAAACTGTATTTATCTGCATCAAATTGATTAACAACATCAACGAAAGCATTAACGGCAAATGAATAATGCTGGCACGATACTGAGAACTTCGGATCTCTTTTATTAACAACCCCGAAATGCTCTTTCATAATATCCGCCTGCTCTAATAACATTCTTGCAAACGACAATAGTTCTTCACCCTCGTGGGTTACTATAACGCCCTTTTTCGTTCTTATAAAAGCTGTAACACCCATCTCTTTTTCAAGATTGCTTATTGCCGTGCTAAGACTTGGCTGTGATATATATAATTGTTCCGCAGCCTCTGTTATATTGCCGCACTCAGCAACTTTTATAAGATAAGACAGCTGTTGTAATGTCATACCATCTCTCCTTTATAATACAATACGTTTAACTACGGCAACTAATGCATCAACAATAAATATGGCTATCGCAATTGCCCCTGCCGCACCAATTGTTCCAACAAGACTTGATAATGCCTGCTGTGTATCTGATGTGAACAGGTAATATACCGTCTGGTACATTCCAGCTCCAGGAACTATTGTTAATATCGCCGGTATAAGTGTTGTTGTAACCGGTGTCTTTAAAAGTCTTGCCAGTATGTGGGAGATTATTGCAAGCACAAGTCCTGACATAAAGGTTGCCATAAGAACTGATGTGAACTGTTCTGTATACAAATAGATTGCCCAGCCTGCAAGACCTAGTATGCCGTTAACTAGCAGGCATTTTCTTGGGGCTTCTATTATTACTGAAAATGTTATGATTGCACCGAAAGCGAATAGGCATTGAAGTAGCATATGGATGGCCTCCTGAATTTTATCTTTTCCTTGATGTGTGGGTGATATTATTTACGTTGTGGCTGGATTGCCAGCTCCCAGCAAGTACAACGGCGACACGCTTGCGCTGAGTGCCGCTCGCAGCGGTACTCAGCCGCCAGCTTGGGCTGCCGGCTAAGGACCGGCGGCTCGTTTTTAGGATATTATTACCAGGCCTATGTAGACGCCTAGGGCTATTAGGGCGGCTTCGGTGAAGGCTTGGAGGATATTGGCATTGCCAGAGGCGTAGTCGCCGTGGAGAGTATCTCTTATTGCGTTGGTTATTGCAGCCCCGGGAACAAGTACCATTATCGAACCTATTATTATTAAATCAAGATGGGCAAGTGGATTAAGATGAATGAGTACCCTTGCCACAACTGACAATATAATAGAAGCTGTCAGGTCTTTTATAAGGGAATTAAGCTTCATACTGCCAGCGGCATGTAACCATATAGCCAAGAATACGCCAACTATCCCTGTAAACAGCATATCCACGCCATTGCCGCCGTACATTCCCGTAAAGAAAAGCCCAACGAATACTGTGCATATATCCTTTAACCACCACGGATACTGATTCTTCTTTAAATGCTTTAACTGCGAAAATGCCTCCTCTAATGATATTATTCCTTTATAAAACTTTCTTGATATGTCATTGACCTGAGCTATCATATTAAGGTTGGTTGCCCCTCTGTCCACTCTCCTGACAACTGTCAGTGCATCTATTGACGGATCATCTAAAGAAATCATAAATCCCGTTGATACAACAAATGCCTGTGTAGTCTTTAAACCTGACGTTTTAAGCATATAATCGATTGTTTCCTCAACCCTGTATATCTCTGCTCCATTTTCTAACATAATCATACCCGCAAGAGCCGCTGTATCAATAAGAAGCTTATAATCCATATATTGTTACTCCTTTACACACACCTTCTACGCATTTTCTAAGCATTTTTATCTTTAAATTCATACTTTTTAAGTTCACAGTTCTTAATTCCAAAGCCTGAAAACTCATCATTGCTCATATTTCTGAAATATGACTCGACAATCCTCGAAATACCATTATGCGCAACTAGAAGATATATTTTATCAGAATTGTCATTTCTTATATCATCTATAAGATTATATATCCTCTGACTCAGATGAAGCATTGTCTCTCCGCCGTCAAAATCATCAACAAAATTCATCTTAGCCGCAGCAAATTCCCTGCCATCTCTTGGTGTAGACTCGTATCTTCCAAAATTCTGCTCCTTTAAACGCATTTCCATTCTGCACGGTATGCCAGCGGTTTCTGATATATGCTTTGCTGTGTCAGCCGCTCTTATAAGTGGAGAATATAATATCTCATCAATATGTATATTTCCCATTTTGATACACTCACCTAATTCTATTGCCTGCTTATGTCCAAGCTCTGTAAGTGCAATGTCTGTTGCACCACATATTTTATTCTCTACATTCCATATAGTCTGTCCGTGTCTTGTAAAATAAAAATAACTGCTCATATATTATTCCTCTGCTATCAAATATTATATACCTATGCATTGTCACGATATATATCTGTATCATTTATATACACCATGTTTTCACATATCTTGTATATATTTCATATTTTTACACACTATATACGCTCTATTCTTCCCAATTCTTTCAAAGTTTCGTCTGTCATATTGTATACAGCATCAATTATATAATTCCTGTAGCTTGCATTGCCATCCACTTCTGCCATTCTGCGGTATGCAAGCTCTCCGCTTATTCCCATTACGCTAACAGCTGCACATACACTTTCTAATATATGCTCTTTATCCGCTGCTACATATGCTGATGTAAGAGCTGACAGCTGACAACCGGCACCGGTAACAAGGCTCATCATCTTATGACCATTCCTTATTGCATATACGCGGTTCTCATCAGCAACCATATCAATTCCGCCTGTAACCGCAATCACAGCACCTGTCTTTTGGGACAGCTTATTAATAAAATCTGCCATTTCTTTTATATTATCATCTGTAATTTTATCGGCAATCCCCGCCTCAACACCCATAGCATACTTATCTTTCTGCATAGTGTCATATACTCCAGCTGCTATATTATGAATTCCCTGCTTTGCGGCTATCGCTTTTATCTCGGATACATTTCCTCTTATAACACCAAACTGTACATTGGACATAAGATTTTGGACAGCTTTAATTCTGTAATCTGATGAACCAGCGCCAACAGGGTCAAGTATTACTGGTATTCCAAGTTCATTGGCTGTAGCACCTGCTTTAAGCATTGATGATAATTTATTATCATTAAGCATCCCGATATTAATATCAAGTCCCTGGCATATTGATGTTATCTGGCTCACCTCATTAATATCCTCCGCCATTATAGGTGCACCACCGCATGCAAGCACTATATTGGCACAATCATTAATGCTCACATAGTTCGTTATGCAGTGGATAAGCGGATGTCTGTTATGCACATTTTTTATTATATTTTCAAACATTCACTAAAACCCTCTTTTCTATACAAAAAGCTTGTCTTTTTCCATATATGATTATCACTGTATTGAATATTACAACGTCTTTTATCATTGCTTACAATAGCTTGTATTCTCCTATATATGCCTATCGATTTTGCATATTGAATTGTCTATCCTGCAAGATTGTCCTGAATCTTAACTAACAAGCCTGCCTTTTTTATGCTGAATACTATTATTCCAGATATGACCGCACCCATGGCAGTTGATATAAAAAATGGAATTATATACGCATAAAATGCTATTCCTGCGGCACTTTTTCCCATAAGGAATATTGCAACCGGATATGCACATAAACCACCAAGTATTGATGTTCCTGCTACTTCTCCTATCATTGTTGCAATAATATTATGGGTCTTTTTGTATACAATACCGCATATCAATGCACCGAACATACTTCCCGGAAATGCCATAAGGCTTCCCATTCCAAGCAGATTTCTTATAAGTGAGGCAACAAATGCCGCCATTACGCCGTATCCGGGTCCTAAAAGGACGGCACAGAATATATTAACCATATGTTGTACTGGTGCACATTTACTTCCAAATACCGGAAATGAAATCAGGCTTCCAGCTACTGCGACTGCACATAGGACTACCAGCAGTGGAAAGTTTTTTAATGTTGTTCATAGTATTTCTCCTAATCTATTAGTCTATTAACCTCTGATTTATTTTACATAATTTTGTGGGTTGTGTTATATTATATGAGGGAATTATGTTAGGTTATGGTTTTAAATTTTATGAGAACGGGGGAATATTATAATATATACAGAAATGAGGATTTGTTATGAAAGCTTATGAAAGATTATTAAAGTATGTTGTTGTCAGAACTCCTAGTGATGAAGAGAGTGGAAAGTCACCTTCTTCTGAGTGTCAGTTTAAGCTGGCTGGGCTTCTTAAAGACGAGATGACTGAGCTTGGACTTAGTGATGTTAAGCTTGATAAACATTGTTATCTTTATGGCAGACTGCCTGCAACTAAGGGGCTTGAGAAGCTTCCTTCAATTGGTTTTATTGCCCATATGGATACTGTGTCTGATTATTGCAATGGTGATATCAATCCTGTTGTGACTCCTGATTATGATGGTGGGGACTTAGTGCTTGGTAACAGCGGACTTATATTAAGTCCTGATACTTTTCCACATCTTGCTTCTTTAAAGGGCAGAACTCTTATAACTTCTGATGGAACAACTATTCTTGGTGCAGATGATAAGGCTGGAATTGCTGAAATTCTTACTATGATTGAATATATCACTGCTAATAATATTGAACACCCTGCAATTTGCGTAGCATTTACGCCTGATGAAGAGATTGGTATGGGTACTCAACATTTTGACGTTGAACGCTTCGGAGCTGATTACGCATACACTGTTGATGGCGATACTGAGGGTGAGATACAGTACGAGAATTTCAATGCCGCCAAAGCTGAATATGTTGTGAAAGGTTTTAATGTCCACCCCGGCTCATCTAAGGATACTATGATTAACGCTTCCTTAGTAGCTATGGAAATTAATAATTGCCTGCCGGCTATGGAGATACCAAGGGAAACGGAGAATTACGAAGGCTTCTATCATCTTATAAGTATGTCTGGTGATGTTGCAGAAGCACACCTTAATTATATAATCCGTGACCACGATGCTTCATTATTTGAAGCAAAGAAAGCCACACTGTGCCACATTGAAAAGATTATGAATGAAAAATGGGGTGCTGGAACTGTACAGCTCACTATCACTGACCAGTACCGCAATATGGCTGAGATTATCAAAAAATGTATGTTTCTTATAGAAAATGCTGTGAAAGCCTGCAAGAATACTAATATACCACCCCTTATACTTCCAATAAGAGGTGGCACTGACGGCTGTATGTTAAGTTATATGGGACTTCCCTGCCCTAACCTTGGCACTGGCGGACACGCCTACCACGGTCCTTACGAACACATAACCATCGAAGGTATGGACAAAACTGTTGATATGCTTGTAGAACTCGTGAAAACATTTTCCAAGCCTATAATTAACTAACAGGCATAAGCTTACGCCTTAACTGTTTCAATTCTTGTAAAGAAATATATGTACTTGAATATTATCAAAAATACAATAAATACACGCCCATATATATTAGACATTGCAAGCATTGCCAATATAAGCATTGCTGATGTTGGCAGAAGTATGCACAACTTAGTCTTTAATGTCATTGAACGGCTGGTAACGAAGCTTTCAAGATGTTTTTTGTAAAGCTTTGTTCCAATAAACCACATATGAAATCTGTCAGAGCCTTTGGCAAAGCAGAAAGATGCTAATAATAAAAATGGCGTTGTTGGTAATACTGGAAGTACGACACCTATTGCACCGAGTACCATTGACACAATTCCTATCATAAGCCATAAAAGTTTAATTGGGGATTTAATGATATTCTTCATTAATGTTTCGATGTCCTTTCTTATTGTCTTGTTGTGACTAACTTTAGTTAATCATAACTAACTTTGATAAGTATATATGAACATATCATTTTTTGTCAATACACCGGATTAATATACCAAATAATGGCAATACCTCCGCGCCACTTAAGGACAGGAGATATTGCCATTATTTTATAGTTTTTCCGCTCAATGCTTTATTTTAAAGAACTCTTGGATATCTACAATATTTATAAATTAAAGCTTTTCATTATTATGTCTTTCAAAGAAGCTCTTGGTTTCCTTAACTACAACTCCGCTCAATGCGAATAACGCAATCATATTAGGCAGTGCCATAAGTCCGTTAAATATATCAGCAATTGTCCATACCGCACTTACTGTCATATAAGGTCCGATAAATACTGCTAATATGTATATCCAGCGGTATATTTTAACGTGCTTCATATTACCACCGCTAAGATATTCAAGACATCTTTCGCTGTAATAGTCCCAGCCAAGAATTGTTGTAAATGCAAAGAATACAAGACAGAGCATAAGCACAAAAGAAGACACCTGTGCCGGGAATGGAAGTCCATTCTGGAACGCATATGTAGTAACTGCTACACCCTCAAGGCCTTCAACCTGCCATGCACCTGTTATTACAATTGAAAGCCCTGTAAGAGTACATATTACAATTGTATCAATAAATGTACCTGTCATACTTACAAGTCCCTGTCTTACAGGTTCGTTAGTCTGTGCCGCAGCCGCTGCTATAGGTGCACTACCAAGACCAGCCTCATTAGAGAAAATGCCTCTTGCAACACCTTTCTGCATAGCAACAAGCATACTTCCGACTGCTCCGCCAGTGATTGCCCTAGGAGAAAATGCTGCCTGAACTATAACCTTAAATGCCGCAGGAACTCTAGTAATATTAGTTATTACAAGAACTGCAACAAATAATACATATATAATTGCCATAAATGGCACTACAACCTGACTTACGCTTGCGATTCTCTTAACACCGCCTATAAGCACAAGTGCAACACAGACTGCAAGAATAAGTGAAGCGATTACTACTGACCATGAGTACTCGCCAAGAAATGGAATATTGACACAATGCTCATTATTCGCATCGAAAAAACCATTTACGGCACTTGAAATACCATTTACCTGACTAAATGTACCAATACCAAAAAGTCCAACACATACACCAAAAAATGCAAATAACTTAGCAAGCCATTTCCAGTTCTTGCCCATTCCCTGCTCTATATAATAGAATGGTCCACCAAGACTGTGTCCGTCTTCTCCTATAACTCTGTATTTAACAGCAAGAAGACCTTCTGAATACTTAGTTGCCATTCCGAAAAATGCTGTTATAACCATCCAGAATAATGCACCTGGACCACCTGCACAGACTGCTGTTGCAACACCAACGATATTACCAGTACCAATAGTTGCACTTAACGCTGTACATAGTGCGGCAAAACTTGTAATTTCACCTTCTGCCTCTTCTTCATTTTTAACCATCCATTTTAATGCTAAAGGGAGCTTTCTGATCTGTAATAAACCAAGACGAACTGTCAATAATATTCCGCCAAAAAGGATAATTACCATAAGCGGCACACCCCATACGAAATTATCAATGTTCGCAAGAATCTGATTAATTGAATTCCACATTGTACTTTCTACCTTTCATATCTAAACTACAGCATAGTACAAGCCTATACTGTCCCAACACCGCAAATGCCGTACATTACTAAATACTTTGCTAATATGCAGACTTTTACTTAATGCATTGGAATTATAGACAATATTGCCTGAATAAATATAAAAGCAGAAATAACATTTTAGAATATACAACTTATCATATAACAAGTTATATTATACTTTATGCCTTCTCTGTCCTTTTGCCTGAGAGATTCATATACCCGCTTTATAAGAAGTCACAATGTTGTTATTAATAATGTTGTCTTATAATCACATTATTAACTGCTTATAAAGAACTATATGTTGCACCTTCGGCCTCTGTGTTTATCCAGAACTCTCCAGAGAGTCGATCCATTTACAGTTGCGCCAGCAGATGCTGGCACCTGAGAGTGTTACTCCTTCGGCAGGCTTTCGCCGTTTTCCTGCAAACTTCATATCGAAAATTGCCTTATATTAATATAATCTTATTTTCTACATAATTCAACTTATTTTTATATTTTTTAATAATTATAGAATTTCCTATTACATAAAAAGGCAGCCACCGTGATTACACTCCTCCGCTGGATATACCAGAAAGTATGCTGTATCACTTTATGTGACTGCCATTTTATTATCTGCTTATTATTTACTTATACTATATACTATTCGCCTATACTATTAACTTATATTATCAGCTTATATTATTAAGTATATAATTCTAAGCATTTTCTTTTCTTCTATATAATGTAAGACATATAACACCTGCACTAATCATAAGAACTGCAAGAAGAATTATTGTTCTTGTAACTGAGAGAGTATCAGCTGTAGCCGCACTGTCTTCTGCTGTTGCAGCACTGTCTTCTGCCACATCATTATTATCTGCCGCACTGCCATTTCCTGATACATTGCTCTTATCCTCTGTATTAGAATTAGCAACATCCTCATAGACTACAATATATGTTGAGAATCTATCAGTTGCAAATGTAAGTTCTCCTGTTGCTTCATCAAATGTGGCACTAAGAATATCTGATACCCCATTATGAATTCTTATTACACTATACTTCCTTGTCTTTGAAGAATCTTTATTAATAAGGTCTGAATTTAACTTAACCTTAATATTAATTGCACTGTTAAGTTCATATACATCAGACTTCTGCGAACCTATAATCTTCTGTAACTGAATATCAAGTATGCATCCAGCAGCCTGATTGTCCTTAATGTTACTATTAATAAGTTTCTTCTCATCTTCTGTAAGATTAGAACTCTTATCCTTTACAGTAAGTGCAATATCAACCTTTACACCATCTTCTGCCTGTTTAGCTTCATCTTCTGTAAGGATAGCTTTAATAATGTCTTCTGTTGAATCTACAAGTCCTGTTTCCGGTACTCTTTCATCTACCAATACTGAAACTTTAATATCTGTCTTAACATCAGAGTTATCTGAACCCGGCTTGTTGTTATCACCCGGCTTATTATCGTTGTCGCCTGGCTTATTATCGTTGTCGCCCGGCTTATTATCGTTGTCGCCCGGCTGTGTATTCTCAAGCTTAGGAATAACTGTAATGTCTGCCTTGTCACCACATACTGTACAATGATGTGACTTGCTTCCTTCTTCTGTAGTAGTAGCTTCCTTATCGATAGTCCATTCTGTACTATAATTATGTCCTGCCGCTGGAATTACTTCTGTCTTAGTATCTCCACATACTATACAAGTATATAACTTTGAACCTTCTTCTGTACAAGTTGCTTCTTTCTGTACTTCACCATCATTCCATACATGTTCTGTATGTTCTTGCTTAGCTTCATTGTAAGAAGTCTTCTCCCACTGTAATGTTGTAAGTGTAAGCTTTCCTGCACCTGTATATGGTTTAACTTTAGTATCAAGTTCTGAAGCTGCATATAATGTGTAGCCAGTATAAGGAAGGTCTTTCTTGAATTCATCTTTATCCTGAACTAATGCTACTTCACCTTCTTTATCAGTATTAAGAGCTACCTTTAATTCCTGCTTTGCTCCATCCATCATATATATTGTATTAAATGCGTTAATATAACCTGCTGGACTGCTTCCGTTACCACTTATAAGTGCATTAGTTATACCTGACATATAGCAGTTCTCAAGTAACATATGAGCTCCACAGTTAGATGATGCACCATTACTTACAATTTTCTTAGCTAATTCCGGATTTGTCTTTTCTATATCAAGACGCATTTCTCTTAAATCCTGTGCATCCATAATACAATTGTATACATGTGCTGTACCATAACGAAGTCTTGGCATTCTATCCATCGAATTCTTATAGTAGTTATTAGCAAGTGTAAGTTTAATATTCTTAGCTGATGAATCATCATCAGACTGTCCTAATAAATGAGTCTTTTTTCTGACCATAAGCATAATTGTATATCTGCTGATCTGTCATACCCTCATTCAAGCAAATGCTTATAATATGGGTAGTTATCTGGATTAGCCTTCATAGCATTCATCATTTCATCAAAGAATACATTATCTTCACTTGCTGGAAGGAATTCACACCATGATATTGTTATATTACTGTCATTAACTGGTGTCTTAACATCGATAACTCCATCATATGACTTATAGAAAGTACAGTGGTCAACCCATATATCAGAGCTTCCCTTTTCTATTGTCATATAATCCCAGTCATTACGATCATAAGCACCTTCTGTATAATCGTCCCACTCCCATATCTCATCAAATTCAATATTTCTTATGATGATATTATTAGAGCCTGTTATATCTATACATGTATGTGTAATCTTAGCTCCATTCTTAGAGTAGATTGTAAGATTACTCATATCTGCAAGCTTAAGCATTGATACACCTGTCTTTAAAAGTGTTGGGTGTGTAAGTGGCTCAAGCTTATGTGCTGTTATAAATGAGCTGTAGCTGTCAAAGTTATTAACTTCCTTATCACCAAGCGCAATATCTGCTGTAAGTTCGATTACTGATGCCTTACCACTCTTCTTTACACTCTGTATTGCATTAAGGAATTCTTCTGCTGTGCCGGCTGTGTAATAGTTATCTGATGTTTCCTTTAATAATCCACCACCTGTTACATTAGCACTCTGTGCATAACCTTCCTGTGCATACTGTGCAAGTCCTGTATCATCACCTTCTGTCTGTGAATAAGTATCTGATACATATTCTTTCTCTACATATCTGTCTATGCTGTCTGTCTTAACAGTACCTGTATACCTTATTGTACCTACTATTGTATATGGATCCCAGCCAAGATATGATGTTGAAGTCATTTCATTGGCTTTCGTAGCAGATATCTGTCTTCTGTTACTGTTAATTGCAAATGCAGGACCATAGCTTCCATATTCGAAAAATCTTGCATTAGCAGCCAAATTACCACTCATATCTGTATATGGATTAGAAGCATTCGGCTTTAATATCTTACCCATATAGCAGTTAATCCAAGTAATATAAGCATCTGCTCCCCAAGGTCTTGCAAGATAATACTTACTTCCTGAGCATCCCTCTTCTGAGAGAACCTGACAGTTAAAGAATGTAAGACCATATGTTGCAGAGGCTGATGCCTTAGGAGCTGATACATAGCCTGAATTCTTATTAGCATTGTAACGGAATACAAGCTTGCAATCATTAAATAATGCTCTAGGCTCATTACCATATATGAAATCCACATTACCAGCTATATAGCACTTGTAATAATACTGGGTGCCACCATTAGCACAAAGTGTATCCTGATAACCAAGTATTCTTAAGTTGATATATGATGTTTCATTGGCATCATTTCTTAAAGCATCTGCTGATTCATTTGACTTAGTACCATCACCAAGATAATTATAAGTATTCTCGATTGTAAGGTTCTCTGCCGAAAAGCCTGTTGCTGTCTTATCTATTCTTACAGCACATCTTAAAGACATATCTCCACCAGCTAATTCCTTAACATCATAATATATTCTTGTCTTCTCGCTATCCTCACCTATAAGTGTTATATAAGGAGATTTAACAACAAGATGTTCTTCATAATCACCTTCTTTAACAAGAATAATTACAC